>OJNL01001880.1_pt1 | contig 11110 bp, 8 predicted proteins | sample 1597581 | NCBI WGS metagenome assembly OJNL01 (sample SAMEA2452133, study PRJEB22498) | human gut metagenome | biome: human feces; feature: human gut; material: feces | place: Australia | collected 2012
TTCCATATCGAGGAAATCCACGGGCTTTGTTGCGCTTTTTTTACAGCGCCTTTTTTATATGTTTTTATTTTGTTATCTTTAGAAGATCAACATAATACGCCTCATCAGATAGTCCTTGCATATGAATTGTTATCGCCCTTGCTTTATCTTCTGCCGCATATACAATGTTTCGTGAAGATAAAAACATAGAAACAATCAATGTAAATATAACAGCTACTATGCTATTTTTTTCACTACAATTCCTCCTAGTTATGATATGTATAAAATATTGCTGAACCCAGACACCTACATTAATTAAAATTATTCGCAAAAAATGAGCAGAAAAAATATAATAACTCTGTAAATATTGAGGATGCTCTATACCACCTAACTTAGATTGAACTATTTAGACTTATTGCTGTCGATTAGTCAGTATATTATATATACCAATTAGAATTGAACAAAGTAATGCTATCCCATTAAGACTATAACTTAGAATCATACCGAAGCCGCTTCCTGCATTAGGTGTTCCATAATCACCATTGAAAGCCATAAATATATGAATAAAAAAATCAGTATCGTAAAATATATAACCGATTATAACAGAAAAACAAATGGTCAATATAACACCCAAACAATATATTTTTATATTATGGCTGCTTAACTTAACAAAAAAAGTCAACTGTACCGCTGCATAAATAATAAAAAAAATAAATATAGAAATAACAGAAGCTATCCCTGCTCCTAAATATGCAGTTAAATTAAACAAAAGAGCATATATGAAACTCATCAATACATATTTAACATATTTCATTATAATAATCATATCCCCTTTTGATGAAATCTAAGTCATCCTGTTTTGTATGTCTTTATTTTGTTATCTTTACTGCGGAGTCTGCTGAACGTCCTGCATTTGCGGAGCAAAATTTGCAAGGGAATAGAGCCTGTTCATGAAATCACCGTCAACAAAGAGGTCTTTCACAAGCACCTTTGTGTCAGGATTTTTGTTCTTAGGGTTGATTGTCTGCTGATAAACTGTGAGATAATTCTCATTGCCTGACTTGCTCACATAGCAATCTATCACCATATATGTAGGCAGGAATTGAGTAACAGCTGTCTGATAATCAAAAAGCGTGTAAGGGCTTTGCTCCATTGAGACCTTAAATGACTTTATGTCCTCAGGCACCATGAATTTGTATGCACCCTTGAGGTTTTTGTATTCTGCCCAATCGTCCTCAGACTCGATAAAAGGCTCTTTTGACTTGAGTCTTACGCCGCCCACAAGAAAAGCCAGCAGAAGGATAAATTCGCTGCCCCATACTATCCACAGGATCGTGCCGTTCACAAGCGAGCCGTTATCTCTTGATGAATGTGATGACTTGTAAGACCAGCGACCCTCCTCGTTGATAGACTTTATATCATTCCAAAGGTCGGAAGGGTGTGCGATTATGTCAAAAAGTCCTGTCTTGTCATACTTCCTGAAATCGTAGGTGTAGTCATATGCGTCCATGGTGTATGACTTTTCAAGGCTTTTCTGTGCGGATTTTTTATCTTTGCCGAGAAGCTTGTCAAGCTCGAAAAACTGCCATACAGACTTTTTCTGCATGGTGGTAATGTCCTCGTCTGAGAAATCGCCTGTTGAATCGTTGCTAAAAAGATCATATGCCTTGGTCTGGTGATAAAAGTCATAATAATCACCGAAGCCGTCTGTGTTTTCATCAAAAAGCATATTCAGCTCGTCATAATAATCATAGGCTGTGTATTCACCCATAAGCTCATAGCCATATTTTTTCAGATCGTTGTAATCATACAGCGCCCATTTAAAATATGAGGCAAATAAAAAGCCCACCACTGCACAGGCAACTGCCACAACTGTGTTTCGCATTTTGAATGCTCTGACTATCTTTCCTCCCACAAAGCCAAGTGCGCATGACACCGCTATCGCAGCGATAACATTGAGATAGATGATAGTGCACCAGCCCTCAAAAAGCAGATAGAGCCAGAAAAGCAATCCGCCGCATACTGCCGTTGCAAGCACCATGAGCACTGCTCCAACTGGGCTGAATTTGCCCGACTCTTTGTAATGTTTGTGTTCTCCCATTTAAAATACCCCCTTATATACTTCAGGCATAAGCCATGAAGAAATTATATCACAAATTTAAAGATTTTTCAATAGTTTTGCTGAATTTATGCAGGCATAAAGAGAAATTTTTGTGGAAAACTATTTGCAATTATGAAAGGAGCGAACTTAGATGATAGAAAAGGATACAATAAAGCTTCTCAGGGAGTGCGATGCAGGAATAAAAATGGGTGTGCAGTCTATTGAGGATTCGCTGAAATACACTTCAAACGGAGAGCTAAAGCGAACGTTAGAGAAAAATCTTGCAGGGCATGTGGAGATACAAGAGAAGCTTCAGGGACTTTTAAATTCATATCATGACAGCGGAAAAGAGCCGCCTGCTATGGCAAAGGGCATGGCATGGCTTAAAACCAACTTCAAGCTTGCGGCAGAGAGCAGTGACGACGCTGTGGCAGATTTTATAACAGACGGCTGTAATATGGGCGTGAAGTCCCTGTCTGGTTATCTCAACAATTATAAGGCGGCAGACGAGAAGTCCAAGAACATTGCCAAGGAGCTTATATGTCTTGAGGAACGCCTTTCTGTAGACATGAGAGGATATCTCTCTGCAAAATAGGCATGAAAATGGCAGCCGTGGAGTAGTAGCAGTTTTTTTGTGGTATAACCCGACTTTTACACTTGGAGCCGGTACCAAAATGGAACAGGCTTAACCTGTCTTATGAAAAGCGTACTGTTACGTCGGTGATTATCACTCATATTGTTAAAATAAAAAAATAATTATTGAAAACGTTTAACTAAGCTGCCAGCTTAACAAATCGTGGAAACAAAGTGCTATAATATATGTATATAGGAAGCTTTTTTTGATCAATTCAGACAAAATAACACAGGAGTGAGTAATATGGCAGTATTTAAATGTAAAATGTGTGGAGGAACGATCGAATTTACCACGGGAGACACAGTTGGCGTATGTGACAGTTGCGGAACAAAACAGACTTTGCCTAAGTCTAATGATGATGTTATCGCAAACCTTTTTAACCGAGCAAATAATCTTAGACTTAAATGCGAATTTGATAAGGCGGAGGCTATTTATGAAAAGATCGTTGACCAAGACGACAGTGAGGCAGAGGCACATTGGGGCATAGTTCTTTGCAAGTATGGTATCGAATATGTTGACGATCCCCTTACAGGCGAAAAAGTTCCGACTTGTCACCGAACAATGTTTGAAGCCGTTACGACTGACGCTGATTATCAAGCGGCCATTGATTATTCTGACCCTGCACAGCAGATCATATATGAAAAAGAAGCCCACAATATAGACCACATCCAGCGAGATATTTTGTCCATAGTAGAAAAAGAAGAGCCATTTGATATTTTTATCTGCTACAAAGAAACGGACGAAAATGGTAAGCGAACTGTAGACAGCACAATAGCAAACGAAATATATTACCAACTAAAAGAAGAAGGCTTTAAAGTATTTTATGCGGCTATAACCCTAGAAGACAAGCTAGGTCAAGAGTATGAGCCGTACATATTTGCTGCGCTTAATTCGGCAAAAGTAATGCTTGTGATCGGTACCAAGCCTGAATATTTCAATGCGGTGTGGGTAAAAAACGAATGGTCAAGATTTATAAAGTTCACGAAAAATGATCGTTCAAAAATGCTTATACCATGTTATCGTGACTTTGATCCATATGATCTGCCTGAAGAGTTTGCTCATTTGCAGGCACAGGATATGGGCAAAATAGGGTTTATAAATGACGTTGTTCGTGGAATAAAAAAGGTAATAAACAAAGATATCTCTGAACAATCCGTGGTGATAAACACAGTAGTTACAGAGAAAAATTCAAATATCGAGCCGTTGCTTAAAAGAGTAAGTTTGTTTCTTGAGGACGGAGATTTCGATAAGGCAGATGAATTTTGTGAAAAAGTATTGAATAAAGACCCAGAGTGTGCAGAAGCATATCTTGGTAAACTCATGGTACAACTAAGGGTCAAAAATCAAAGCCAATTGGCTGAATTAAAAATACCTTTTGACAAGAATAGTAATTATCAAAAAATACTGCGGTTTGGTGATGAAGCACTTATCAATAAGGCTAAAGGCTGGATAAGTACAATTAATGAGAGAAATGAGAATAATAGAAAAACAGCCATATATGAAGATGCCGTCACATCTATGAATAAAGCAGTTACCGCCAATGATTATAAGAACGCCGAAATTAAATTTGAAAAGATCAAAGGCTTAAAAAATTCTAATGAACTTATGAATGAGTGTCAAGCTCATTATGATTCGTTATCTAAAGAAATAGAAAGTGATAAAGAATTAATATATGATTGCGCATATGCACAAATGTGCAGTGGTGAATATAAGCTTTGGTTAGAAGCATTAAAGAATTTTCAGTCAATTTCTGATTATAAGGATTCGGAAAATTATATCCAGCTTATATCTGAAAAATTACCTAAACTTAAAGCTAGGGCTAGAACTGTAAAATTAGTTGTATATACAGTTTTCTATACAATGTTAGGTTTATTAATTTTCTTTATCATTATTTCCATTATTAATTGATAATCGTTAATTCAAGAAGGAGGACTTTATTATGTCACAGATAGCAGAAGTTATAAAATACGAAGGCGACAACAGCACTTTTATTTGGAAGCACCCAAGCGAGGATTTCAATAGCTTGACACAGCTTATCGTTCACGAAAGTCAGGAAGCTATATTCTTTATGAATGGTCAGGCTCTCGATCTTTTCGGCCCTGGCAGATATACCCTTGAAACTCAGAACATACCTAAGATAGGCAAGGTACTTAACCGTACGACAGGCGACAAATCACCTTTCCACTGCGAGGTTTATTTTATAAATAAGACCGAACAGATGTCCATTAAATGGGGTACTGACAGTAAGGTACAGTATGTTGAACCAACCTATGGTTTCCCTATATCCATAGGAGCAAGCGGTGAAATGAGCCTGAGTGTGGGAGATTCGAGAAAAGTGCTTATCAAGCTTGTTGGCACAGAAAAATATCTCGGACAGCAGAAATTAGTAAGCTTTTTCAGAGCTTTTCTTATGACGAGAGTAAAAACATATATTGCACAGGTCATAAAAGCGAATGCGATAAACATTTTTGAGATAGACGAAAATCTTGCCACATTTTCAGAAAACATACATAAACTTCTTATCCCCGATTTTGCAGAATACGGCATAAACCTCGAAAGATTTTTTGTCACAACCATTGTAAAACCTGACGATGACATTCAATATAAGAAATTCAAGGAACTGCATTTCCGCCAATATGCAGACATTGCAGAAGCAAAGTTACGTCAGCAAACAGACCTTATTTACGCTCAGACAGAAGCCCAGAAGCTTGTGATAGATTCTCAGGCAATGGCAACCAAAAGAGCGCAGGAGGGCTATACATATGCTCAAGAGCGTGGCTTTGATGTTGCAGAAAAAGTCGCACAAAATGAAGCCGTCGGTCAGTTCACGAACATGGGAGTAGGACTTGGCACAATGGCAGGCGTTGGCGGCGTTGTGGGCACTGTTGTTGGAACAGCAGTGAATGGTGCAATGAATGACTCTGCAGCTGCGAATACCACACCGACTGCTCAGCCGCAGGACGATATGGCGGCATTTAAAGCAAAGATTGAAAAGCTTACGATGATGAAAGACGCTGGTCTTATAACAGAAGAAGAGTTTGGCAACATGAAAGCTAAGCTTCTGTCAGAAATTTTTTAAAGGGGGAATTTATCATGAAAAAATTATTTAAGTACTATGTTGCTGTATGGGCTGTTATGTTTGTTATTTTCAACGGAGTATGCTTCTTTACTCCTAAAAATTTAGGAGATCTCGATAAATTCGGTGGTGCATTCTGGACGGGATATGTTTTTATCACTCTTGCATTTATAGGACAGCTTGCTTGTGCATATATTGCGCTTAAAGATAACTCATCTCAAAAACTATTTTATCATCTGCCACTTATTACCATAAGCTATACTGGACTGATCGTAACTTTGATATTCGGCTCACTCACAATGATAATACCAAATTTGCCTAACTGGGTGGGTATCATCGTTTGTCTGCTGATATTGGCATTTTGTGCAGTATCAGTCATAAAAGCAGGCGGTGCGGCTGAGGCTGTTGCGCAGACAGACGAAAAGATAGCCGTTCAAACCTCTGTTATTCGTAGCATGACGGCTGACGCACAGGCGCTCATGGCTTATGCTGACGATACTCAGATACAGGCTGACTGCAAAAAGGTATACGAAGCGCTTAGATATTCTGACCCTATGAGCAATGGTGCACTTGTGGAGATAAACAACAGACTTTCTGATAAAATGTACAAGTTTTCAGAATTTGTAAAGGTGAATGACGTTGATAATGCAAATGCTTTGGCAGACGAGATATTGCGCATAATAAACGAGCGAAACATCAAATGCAAGCAAAGCAAGCAATAAGTAAGGAGTGTATAAATATGTCAGTTTTTAAGTGTAAAATGTGTGGCGGCACGATCGAATTTTCTGCGGGTGATACTGTCGGAGTATGCGATAGCTGTGGAACTAAGCAGACCCTTCCACGTCTTGATGATGACAAGAAGGCTAATCTCTATGACCGTGCAAACCATTTCAGAAGAAGCAATGATTTTGACAAGGCTATGAGTATCTATGATAAGATACTCAACGAGGACAGCACTGACGCTGAGGCTTATTGGTCATTGGTGCTTTGTAGATATGGTATCGAGTATGTTGAAGACCCGTCTACTCACAAGCGTATCCCGACAGTAAACAGAGCACAGTACACCTCTATTTTTGCAGACGAGGACTATAAGTCTGCACTGCAATATGCTGACGCTTCTCAGAGGGAGATATACGAAAGTGAAGCGGCTGTTATCGACAACATCCAAAAAGGTATTCTTGAAATTTCAAGTAAGGAAGAGCCTTTTGATGTGTTCATATGCTATAAGGAAACAGACAGCAACGGCAGGCGCACACATGATTCTGTGCTTGCAAATGACTTGTATCATCAGCTTACACAAGAGGGCTTCAAGGTATTTTTCTCGAGGATAACACTCGAGGACAAGCTAGGAACTGCATATGAGCCATACATATTTGCGGCGCTGAACTCTGCAAAGGTAATGGTAGTCATAGGAACGAGACCTGAGTATTTCAATGCAGTATGGGTAAAAAATGAGTGGAGCAGATATCTTGCACTTATCAGGGGCGGCGCAAAGAAAATGCTTATCCCTGCCTATCGTGACATGGATCCTTATGATCTTCCTGAGGAATTTTCACATTTGCAGGCACAGGATATGTCAAAACTTGGCTTCATGCAGGACCTTATAAGAGGTATCAAAAAGATAACCGCTGTAGACGAGCCGAAAACTGTTGTTAAAGAAACTATCGTAAACAGCGGAAATACCAATATCCAGCCGCTTCTGAAACGAGTTTTCATGTTCCTTGAGGACGGCAATTTTGCGGAAGCTGACGAATATTGCGAGAAGATACTTGACATTGACCCTGAATGTGCGCAGGCTTATCTTGGCAAGCTTATGGCTCAGCTCAAGGTAAAGAAGCAGGAACAGCTTATCGAGTATCCAAAGTCGTTTGATGACAACAACAACTATCAGAAGCTACTTCGTTTTGGCGACAATAAGCTTGTGGAGCAGGCAAAGGGTTGGATAACGGCTATCAATGAGCGCAACGAATTGGCAAGGCTTACGGCTATATATGATAATGCCACAGAGATAATGAACAAAGCCACAAGTGAAGAAACATTCAAAGACGCTGCCGCTAAGTTTGAAAGCATACAGGAATTTAAAGATTCAAAAGAGCTGGCTGAAAAGTGTCTTGAACAGGCGGAAATAAGTCAAGAAATAAGTCGAAAAAACTCTGTATACGCACTGGCAAAGGGATACATGACGAGTACCTCTTCTATCACTTGTCGTAAAGCTATAGCAGAGTTTCAGTCAATTCCAGGTTGGAAAGACGCAGATCAGCTTTTGGCTGAATGTCAGAACAAGGTTGGCGAACTTGAACGTAAAGAGGAAGAGCACCGTCTTATGGTAGAACGCCAAGAAGAGCAACAAAGGAAAAAGCGAAAAATAAAAAAAATCGTATTTATTTCAGTTGTATGTGTTGTAATAGTTGCGACACTGCTTTTTATATTTGTTATAAACCCTATGATGAAATATAACAAGGCAGTGAAATATTACAATAATAGCGAGTATATGGAAGCAAGAAAACTATTTTATCAAGTTTATGACTATAAAGATTCTAAAAAATACTTTGATTCTATAGATTGCAAACCAACGCAAAAAGTAATTGTAAATCCTGACGGCTCAGTAAGCACTAACGAGTACGAATATTCACCTGAGGGATACTTACTTAAAGTAACTTATATAAAACCAGACGGAAGTTTTGAGTCTCATGAATGCACTTATGATTCAAATGGTAATGTGACTAAGAGCGTTGACACAAATTTAGACGGAAGCGTAGATACTTGGGAATACACATATGACTCAAAGGGTAATAAGACTAAGCAAGTTTATACAGATTCAGACGGAGGCGTATCTACTCGTGAATACACATATGATTCAAAGGGTAATAAGACTAAAGAAGTTGACACAGATTCAGACGGAAGCATAGATACTTATGAATACACATATGATTCAAATGGTAATATGACTAAAATAGTTCATACTGATTCAGACGGAAATGTAGATACTACCGATTTCACAAACACATATGATTCAAATGGCAATGTGACTAAGGAAGTTTGTACAGATTCAGACGGAAACATAGATACTTATGAATACACATATGATTCAAATGGAAATGTGACTAAAAAAGTTCATATTGATCCAGATGGTAAATCTACGATTTCTGAATGGACTCTTGATGATGTTGGTAGATTGACAAAAGAAATCTATACTAACGAAGACGGTGAAGTATCAACAAATGAATTGAAATTTAACAAATATAATCAGATAACAGGCTGGGTAAAAGGTAATGATACAACCACAAGAAGTTTTGATAAAAATGGATTTATAACAAAATCTGAAGTATCAGATTCAGACGGAATTAGCACTTGTGAATTCAGAGATTATGTTTGCTTCAAAAAAGAAGAAAAACAGAACGATGAGTTTGACGAAAAGAATTGGTATATTGATTATTTAGATGGTTTTTGGGTGTATTATAATAACTATGAATAATGAGCTTTTATTGAATTAGTGCAAAAGTCGCTGTAAAAACTAGCAATAAAAAAGACTGCTACTACCCCATTTGGGATATGTAGCAGTCTTTTTTTATCGCTCGTTTTTTTACAGTTCCTTATCTTATTTAGATACAACGCAGTTTTTGCCCTGATTTTTGCCCTTGTATAGCAGCTTATCCACTTTTGAGATACCTTCGTCATAGTTTTCGTTCGGAGTCACTGAGTAAACTCCAAAAGTCATGGATATATTGAAACTTCGAGAATTTTCCTTAAATGTACACTCATGTATTTTCTGGCAAATGCTCTTTGCTATCTTCTCGCAGCTTTCTGTGTCTGTATTTGGAACAACGAATAGTATTTCCTCACCGCCCCAACGGCACACATAGCCCTCGCTAGGCACGTTTCCAGCTATAACATCTGATACCGCTCTAAGTACCTTGTCACCGACTTCGTGACCATATGTATCATTAACGTGCTTGAAATCATCAATATCGCCCAAACACATAGAATATACGCTGTTTGTCCTGCGGCTGTTGCTTTCTATCTTTTTGATAAAATCCATCATGGCACGGCGGTTGAAAAGCTGAGTGAGTGGGTCGATAGTAGCGAGCTTTTGAAGCTTTTCGTTCTGTGCTTTTGCTTCACGCTTGTTATGCTCATTTGTGAAAATGTATATGGAAGATACATAGATAATTATAATAAAGCTGCATAGAGTATTGTAAATATATAAGATATTCTCTCTGTTGGTATCAAAGCTGTAAGGTGCGACCCTGTTTGTGACTATGATACGCATGACTATGAACACAACAACATCAAAGGACGAAAGTATATATGGTATCGCTTTCCTGTTTTGTACAATGAAAAATGGAATAGGTATTATACACAGCATTATCTGCGTAAATCCTGCTGACCAGCCTATGTAATAAGCACCCATGCAGGCGTGTACTATTATCTCGCCAAGCACAAGGTAAGTAAATGACATTTTGCCTATCTTCTTAAAATGAAGCAGAAAATACATCACTGCATAGAATGCTACGCTGAAATAGTTATAATATACCATTTGGTATACTCCGAACCGATAAAACAGCACAAGATATATTATATGACCTAACAGCAGTATGATATCACCATAGCGATATATTTCCTCTGCGGTGAACATTCCTGCAAAGAGGTTTATTTCTTTTTTTATTTTCATACATTTGATTCTTTCTTTGATATTTGGTTTAATGTTATAAACAAAATCACTTTACTTTAACAGATATATTATATACTATTTTTAATGTTTTTGCAAGACTAAATTTGAACAAATTATCATGATGAATTTTGTAGGTGCTAGCCTAAAAAGTGCGAAAAATGGCGTTTTTTTGTTGCTTTTCATAGCGTGCGTAAATCATATTATATTGATATGAACAATATGAAAAAATATAGTGAAAAAAATATTGCCGGCAAGCTATGGGCTATTGAAAAATCCTGATGGATATGTTATAATAATGTTTATGAGTATTTTTTAAGAGGGTTTTATTATGCAGGGTTGTAAAAAGGTTGTTTCCATTCAAGATATATCAGGTCTTGGCCGGTGTTCGCTAACAGTGGTGATACCTGTGCTTTCCGCTATGGGTATTCAGGTGTGTCCTGTGCCTACGGCTGTGCTTTCGGCACATACCGGCTACAGCGAGTTTGTTATGAGAGATCTTACAGACTTTATGAAGCCTGCATTGGAACACTATAAAAAAATGGATATGAAATTTGACTGTGTGTACAGCGGGTTCCTAGCTTCAAGCGAGCAGATAGACCACTGCCTTGAGTTTTTCGAGGCTTTTCCTGACGCCCTGAAGGTCGTAGA
>OJNL01001883.1_pt1 | contig 11099 bp, 10 predicted proteins | sample 1597581 | NCBI WGS metagenome assembly OJNL01 (sample SAMEA2452133, study PRJEB22498) | human gut metagenome | biome: human feces; feature: human gut; material: feces | place: Australia | collected 2012
GTATTTACGGAGAAAATACCGTAGCTTATTAGGGAATTTTCCGAGCCGCAATACTACGTATCGCTGAAAATTCCCCAATAAGGCAAGGGGCAAGCCCCTCTGCACACCCCTTCGGGGACGGCATTTGCTGCCCCCGAAGATACAAAAAATCATTGTTTCACAAGCCAAAAAAGAAAGGAAGAATATATGGGTTTCGTAGTTTTACACATGGAAAAGGCGCACGGCAGCGACAGCGGAACGACCGCACATATCGAGCGTTTCATCATACCGAAGAACGCCGACCCCACACGCACGCACCTGAACCGCAGGCTCATCGAATACCCCGACGGAGTGAAAGACCGTTCGGCGGCTATACAGCGGAGATTGGAAGAAGCTGGGCTGACACGCAAAATCGGAAGCAACCAAGTACGGGCAATCCGCATCAACGTATCGGGAACGCACGAGGACATGAAGCGGATAGAGGAAGAGGGGCGTTTGGACGAGTGGTGCGCCGACAATCTGAAATACTTCGCCGACACGTTCGGAAAGGAGAACATCGTGGCGGCTCACCTGCACAGGGACGAGGAAACGCCGCACATACACGTTACGCTCGTCCCCATCGTCAAGGGAGAGCGTAAGCGCAGGAAAAGGGAGGAACAGACGAAGAAGCGATACCGCAAAAAGCCGACCGACACCGTGAGGCTGTGCGCAGACGATATTATGACACGGCTGAAATTGAAGTCCTACCAAGATACCTATGCCGAAGCGATGGCGAAATACGGGTTGCAAAGGGGCATAGACGGCTCGAAGGCTCGCCACAAGTCCACGCAGCAGTATTATCGGGATATACAGAAACTCTCCGACAACCTCAAAGCGGAAGTGGTGGATTTGCAGCAGCAGAAAGAAACGGCACGGGAGGAACTAAGACGGGCGAAAAAAGAAATACAGACCGAGAAGCTGAAAGGGGCGGCAACCACCGCAGCTACCAACATAGCCGAGAGCGTTGGTTCTCTTTTCGGCAGTAACAAGGTCAAGGCGTTGGAGAGGGAGAACACTGCCCTGCATAGGAAGATAGCCGACCACGAGGAAACCATCGAAGCCCTGCAAGACAGGATACAGACCATGCAGGCAGACCACAGCCGAGAAATACGGGAAATGCAGCAGAAGCACAGCAGGGAGATAACAGACAAGGACACAAGGCACAAGCAGGAAATATCGTTTCTGAAAACGGTAATCGCAAAGGCGGCGGCATGGTTTCCCTATTTCCGTGAAATGCTCCGAATCGAAAACCTTTGCCGCCTTGTGGGATTCGATGAAAGGCAGACCGCAACGCTCGTCAAGGGAAAGCCGTTGGAGTATGCAGGGGAACTCTATTCGGAAGAACACGGACGGAAATTCACGACCGAAAAGGCAGGGTTTCAAGTCGTGAAAGACCCCACGGACGGGACGAGACTGGTTCTTGCCATTGACCGAAAGCCCATTGCCGAGTGGTTCAAGGAACAGTTCGACAAGCTAAGGCAGAATATTCGCCGACCTATACAACCGCAAAGGAAAAGCAGAGGAATGAAGATATAACCGTTTATCTTGCAGGAAAACAATAAAAAAGTGCCGTTCATGATGTCTTATGAATGGCACTTTTCGCTATATTTGCACCTAAAAGTATATCGGGAGCTATGCCGGATACGTGACGAGCAAAAAACTTTCGGAAAAATATACGTGAATACAGAACTATAAATTTAAAAGCTATGGGAACATTAGGCTGCATAAACGATATGTTACAACGAGATAAAGAAAATCGTGAACTTCGTAAATTAAACAGAGATAGAATAAAAGAACATCAAAAGTATCTTGTAAACAAAGGTAAAGGAAATGATTTATCCAATATTTCTATTGAGCAAATGGAAGAAATTCATAAAAGAACAATAGAAAAAGAAGCACTTGATAATGCAAGTTTATTCAAAGCAAAAATATATTTTATTGCAAGTATATTGCTTCTGTTTTTATTAGCGATAGTATGTTATATGCTATTTTTCAAATAAATCAAAATAATATGAAGACAAATATCATCTTATTCAGTCTTATATCACTTTTATTCTTTTCACCAAGAATGAAAGCACAGCCAAATACGGCAAAACACGATTTTACGCATAAAGAAAATGGGTGGTATCACGTATTAAGTACAGGTAGTTTGTCCTCTAAGCCAATCATAACAGTAAAGGATTTCGTTGGGCTAAAACTTGAAAAGGATTATTTCGGAAAATATGCTATAAGCGGACAAATCAGCAAACATAAGCTAAACAAATGGGCCGATGAAACAGAAAAGTCTATTGGGAAAAAAATAGCATTTGTATTTAATGATTCCATTATTACTGCTCCGCAAGTTAATTGCAGAATAGAAAGCGGTACATTCATGATAACGTCCTTTTCAGACCAAAAACTGCTAGAAATCTACAAAGGTATAATGAGAGAGAAGTCAGAATCTCTTGAAGTCGTTTTTAACGGTTGGGAAAAGGATTCTTTATACTATGAATTATCTCCAGAACAAAGAGATTCTGTAAGAATGAACATTGACTATTGGGAAGCCAAAGCATGGATAGACTTAATAAGCAAACCAGAGGAACATTATTGGTATAGCATACAAGATTCTACCGAATACAAGAAACTTGAAAAGGCTTTAAAAGAAGAACTAAAAAAGCCAAATTTCAGTAGTAGAGCAACAGACTATATGAAATCTGATGCATACAAAGCATACAAACAATATCTACATAAGAATAAAGACTATATAAACCTAATGTTTCAAGGATTTTTATTCAATAATTTGAAAGGATTGAATGGCTATTTGGTAGATGATATAATACAGTCCAAGTACCCTTATGCTCCAAGTATTAGAAGTTATATAGAGAAAACAAATAATGTTGATGATGAAAAACTGGCTGTATATGAATGGCAACGTAAAGTTTGGTATCAAATGAACAAAGAAAAATCTCCACGAAATAAATATAAAAAGCGATATCGGAGCGTTACACCATAAAAACAGCTTGCCGAATATTATATTAAACGGCAACATCTGTAGTAAATGTTGGTGATACCCCAAATATGAAAATACGGAACTATAAATCAAAATAAAAGTACTAAAGTCATGAGAAACAAAAACTTATTTACTTTTTTTCTAATATTTCTATGCTTCTGCTTTACAAATTGCAGTGATGATGAAAAAACAGAAGATATACATCATCTATCTTTTGAAAAAGATTACTACGAGCGTCCTCTAATTGGAGCCAAAAGTATAATGATACGAAGTGGAAATAAAGATTACTCCGTTGAGATAAAAGATCCCTCTATATTAGATGTCAAAATAGATTTATCAAGCCCTATCGGTATGGGTAATTTAGATATATATCCTAAACAAAAAGGAGAAACAACTATTCAAGTAAAGGACAATATTGCACATGAAACAACTGATCTAAGAATAAAGATAGTAGATAGTTATTTACATTTGTCTATTAACAACCCTGTACGCCCACCATATAAGCAAGGTGATGAAATTTTCTTAATAAATAACGACGATAAAGATTTCTACTTGTACGATGATAAATTAAAGATAAAGAGTACAGGAAATTATGAATTTTCCATAAAGGGAAATATTCCGTTCTTAACATTAACTTATCATAAAGAATTGGAGAATAGAACCATATATAAATATAATCTAACAGGAACAGACCAAACTATGTTTGCTGTTGTAAAACTTTTTTTAGGCTGGGATTGGCACGATTTCATCGAAAGTCCAAAGACAAAAGAAATAGCACCTATTATAATGAGAGCAACAGATATAGAAACCAATACAGAATATTATCTAACAAGAAAAGCAACTGATATTCCCGAAAATGTATTAGATTAAAAACAGCCTCCGGCAGGGTTTTCGCTGGGGGCTTTCTTATGAAATCAAAAAGAAAGCGATATCGGAGTATTACACAAAAAACAGCTGGCTATTACATAATGAAACAACATACTTGACTGATTGGTACGCTTCTCCTACCATGCGGACAAATCCCGGTAACAAAATGACAAAGCGGACAATGTTCTTAACATGCCAACTTGTAAATGGGATGAATGATTTTCGTTTTTCGCAAGTTGATTTTATAAAATTGCTGCCAACAGTTCGTACTTTCGGAAAAAGATGTTATATTTGCAAATGAAAGAGTTATTTGACAGCATACAACGCAAAACGCTGAAATTCGCACAGTTGCCAAATCGTTACCTCTATTTCTCAAATAATTCGCTAATAGTTTATTTCTCAATCGGTTAAGTCAAACCGATAAAAATCTAAAATAACACCCTGCTTTCAGAATAGAAAGTCTGTAATATTCATAGGGTTGCCAAATGGGATAGGCGCGGGGTCTACAGAACTTAAAGTTATGCGGCCTTATGGCGAGACCATTAATCGTTGGTATTTACTCTATTTCCTTAAAAGCCCATATTTCATTGATGAGGCGCAATTCAAAGGTACTGCTAACCAGCAACGAATTATAACGGGTTATTTAGAAAATAAATTCTTCCCCTTACCTCCAAAATCAGAACAAGACAAAATTGTAGAGCAGATTAAGCAATTAGCAAGTATTATGAGCAGATAAATGGGCAAGCCGTTCAGATAGAGTGTGATTATGACTTTCCTTATAGTTGGTCACTTGCGAGATTATCCTCAATTTGTGCTCTCATTGATGGTGAAAAGCAAGAGGGGCAGCAGTTGTGTTTTGATGCAAAATTTTTACGAGGCAAGCGTGCCGGAGAATATCAGCAGAAAGGCAAATTTGTCCACAAAGGAGATAATATCATCCTTGTGGATGGGGAGAATTCCGGCGAGGTTTTCACAGTACCTTGCGATGGCTATATGGGTAGCACATTCAAACAACTCTGGGTTAGTTCGGCTATGCACTTGCCTTATGTATTGAACTTTATCCTATTCTATAAGGAATTACTGCGCAAATCAAAGCGAGGCGCAGCCATTCCACACTTGAACAAGGAGATATTCTATTCCCTCATTATAGGCATCCCTCCATATAGAGAGCAACAACGAATATCAGCGCGGATAAACAAATTATCGCAACTGTTCAAATAGTTTCTCTAATTTGGAGACAATACGCTCTTGTTCTACAAGTGGTGGTATAGGTACTAATGCCGTCACGAGTCTCTCTTTGCCGATGTTGTAGAATGCTTGCCCAGACTTGTTTGTTATGGACTTCATAAACTCAATAGCTGAAGATGAACTCATAAATGCAAGGAGATATTTAGAAAGCGACTCTCCACCACCTAAAGGCCGAATGATAAAGACGAATCCTCCTACTGTTGTGTAAGGCATATCCAATTCAACTCTGGCCATTTTGCCTATATTTTCCAAACTCGTTACGGCCGGAGTGACTATATCATTATGCTTTAATAATATATCCTCTTTTACTTTGGATTGAGGGATAAATATGTCATCTGGTTTCGTACATAGTTGAAATGGCTTGATATTGCCGCCACGAAGGACACGAATACCACAATGTTCAGATTCCATTTCTTCCTTTTTGAAAGTCGCACCAGTACAGACGGAACAAAAGTTCTTCAGTCTTGTCCATATCCAGTTTTTCGGAATCTCAAATGGAATTTCATCAGTTATATCAATAACTTCTGTTCCTATCTGCTCATAATACTTGTTATCGTCACCTTTGAAGATAACGGAATCTGTCAAAGCTGACTTTTTAAGTTTGCCTTCTTTAACAAGTCGTTCTTTCTCCTTGTGTATTTCAGTAAGCAGCTCTTTGCCAGTGCCTTCCTCAGAAATCTGCGGGATAAGTTTACCTTGAATAGTTTCTTGGAGGATGGACTTGCGTAATTGTTCATAGATTATAGCATTAAGTGAGTTAAGCTCATTCTGTGATCGTTCATAAGTTTCAACTAAAGGCAATATTTCTTCTAATTTTGAAACTATGCGTTGCTGTTCTGAAAGTGGAGGTATAGGCATTAAATAATTCCTCAATATATTTAGAGGTACAAATGATTGCGCTCCACCTAAAGCTGTGCTTTTTATGCTAATAATTTGGGATTGAAGATAAAAGCACAAGTACTTTATGATAATTTCATCATAAATATACTGTTTAAAGAGTGCAACATTTTTGATTGCCATATCAAAGTAATTTTCTCTTGTAATAAGAATCATACTTCCAATGTTTCCTCCTATCATAGAAAATAAAATATCGCCAATCTGTACATTTGAACGTTTGTTTATTTCTACAAATGTTTGTTCATCAATATATTTTGTTTTGGAAAAATCAAATTTTCCGCTAATAAAATCTTTACTTGTAACAAGTGGATAACCACAGGTTACATAATGTGGTGTATCATGTGTACCATCTCTTACATCTGAATAACTGTTTAATCTCACCCACTCCCAAGTAGTTGGTATCTCAAACGGAATCTCTTCGTCAATACATTTCACCTCCCCCGTAGCAAGGAACTTCTCATAATAGGAACTCAAAGTACTTGACACTTTCTACATTATTAGTGATAATGATTTGTTTAACTAATAATGTAAAAGACATGAACAATGAAGATTTTAAATTGTATTTGCGTCAGGGAAATATGGCGGAAAATACCATCAACGCTTATCTTTATGCCATCAGGGAGTATTATTCTCGGCATAGGGAATTGAACAAGCATAATTTACTCATCTACAAAACTTATCTCATCGAAACCTTCAAGCCAAAGACTGTGAATCTACGTATACAGGCTATGAATAAATACCTTGAGTGCATAAAAAAGCCGCGCTTGCGATTAAAATCTGTCAAGGTGCAACAGCGTTCATATTTAGAGAATGTAATCAGCAATGCTGACTACATCTTCCTAAAAAACAAACTGAAAAGGGAAAATAATTTGACATGGTATTTTGTAGTGCGTTTCCTCGCTGCGACTGGCGCAAGAGTCAGTGAATTGATACAAATAAAAGTAGAGCATGTTCAGATTGGGTATTACGATATTTACACCAAAGGTGGCAAAATACGCCGAATTTATATCCCGAAGACATTACGCAAGGAGGCAGCCGAATGGCTGATCAAAAGCAATCGCACAAGTGGTTACCTTTTTCTCAATCGTTTCGGAGAGCGTATCACTACAAGAGGTATCGCCCAGCAGTTGAAGAACTATGCTGTGAAATACGGACTGAATGAAAAAGTCGTTTATCCCCACTCTTTCCGCCATCGGTTTGCCAAGAATTTTTTGGAGAAATTCAATGACATAGCTCTGCTTGCTGACCTCATGGGACATGAAAGCATAGAAACTACCCGTATCTATCTGCGTCGTAGCAGCGCCGAACAACAGGAGATTGTAGATAGAGTGATAACTTGGTAAATAAAACACTGTCCCATAGACAAAAAACTATGGGGCAGTGTTTAGTTATTGTCCAATAGCATTTCTCACCGAATCATAATCCCAATATAAGGTATTTCCAATCCATTTTTCCATAGGAACATGAATGCCTTTCCATCTGATTACTTCTGGGCATTTGTCCCTATTGACGAATGTTGATTTATATAGGACTATTATCTTTAAACCATCTCGAATTGCTTTTTCACATTCGAAATCAATATAACTTCGAGTATCTACTGTATGTCCTCTGCCACAAGTCCCCCAATAGCTATTATAACTGCCACAGTATTGACATCCTCCAGCTTTTAATTCTTTTGTATGGTCTCCAACGATAAGGATAAATGTTTTAGACGCATCCAATCGTTCGGCTAATGATTTTTTAATTGAGCAATTTAGACTCGAATCTCTTGCTTGTTTTAACTCATGAGCATCTGAAAATGTAAGTCCGTACCTGGAACTGTTATTCCATTTATATAATTCTTTGACGGCATCTTCATCATGATCCCAATCTGCAGCAATGTAAGTTTTTGTTCTGTAATTCATGACTAAAATAATTTTTTTATATCGTATAAATTAATTCTATCAATAGATTCTCTTGTCAGTACAATTGTTATGGGTTGATATATTTGAGCATTCGATGTGTTAAGTGTACAAAGAATGCAACGGAGCAATTGAAATTCATTTTTATCTGTAATGCGTGTTATTCCTCCACCTAGTAACGGTATGGTAATAGGTCTATTTGCATAAACTCTACTTATTTCCTTCCACATAGTTCTAAGGCAAATTTCATAATCGTTGTGAGATAATAGAGCTTGATTATTTTCGAAATGAGAAAATGCTAATAACATATAATCCTGATAAGCAATAATCCGCCCTAGCGAATAACAGATTCTACCTGCTTTCGTTTTTTTCCTCATTCCAGGCACATCGTCAGCTTCGTTAATTTTTCGGTTCAAATCATCAATATCTTGTAATCTCTCTATGAATTTTCCATTCAACGAGTTTCGAGCAATAACGACATCATCTACAGTGGTATCAAAAAATTCATTAAAAGGGATTAATTTCCAATCTGTTGACTCAAATATATCCCCTTCTTCAATTTTAACATTGATTCCTTTTATTTTTAAAGTGATTGAATGGTCTGCTCTGAATGCCTTTACTACAGATATTATAATCCAAAATAATAAAAATACACCCACAATAACCAAGCCTTTCTCCCACCATTTCTGTATATTGCAAATATCTGTAATGCTAAAATTAGCGATAGCACAAATAGTTTCTATAGCAGCAATGAAACTAACTGCGTACAAAAAACTGTCTTTCCAAAGTGACTTACTATATAATTTTGATAATTTCATCGTTATATTTTTGTATCCAATACAAAAGTAGATATTTTTCTGCTAATCTATCTATTGAATTGATAGCTTTATCGTTTCAATCCTTTGGGTTTCTTATCATTCCACGGAAGTTCCGAAGACGCCCCTCCACCACTGGTACCGACATGGGGCTGTGCCGGACCACCGGCTGCAAGGGTGAAAGCCGCACCTAGCAACTCTGCCTGCTTTCCATTTACCTGTTCCTGTGACTCGAAGACAGCATTGACAAACTCCTCGTCCGTGATCTGGCCGTTGAAATGTCTTTGAGCCACATCATAGTCTATCTGGAATTTGATGTTCTCAAAAAGTTCATCACCGACCCGTGTCCAGATGTGGAGCGACGGATTCCGATAGTTTGAGACATTGATACGTACAAGCTCGGCACCGGACGAGAGGCTGTAACGTTGGGGATTGGCCTTGCGGTCAAGCAAACTTATCTGCTTTCGCTGCCTGTCTATGAGTGCATCCTTCTCCTTGAATTGCCGTTCTGCTGCTTCCGCCTGATGAATGGCCTTGTCTATTTCTTTTTGATAGCCGTTTCGCAGTTTTCCGATTTCTGATTTATGTTGTTCCTGCAACCGAGCCTTTTCTGCCTGAAGTTCCTCAATCTGTTTATTGAGTTCGGCTATCAGCCTGTTCTTGTCAGCCAGTTCCTTCTTTGCCTTGGAAAGGTCTCCCTTGCCGAACCATGCGAGGATGGTGCTCCTGCCTTCTTGCGCCTTCTCCACATCGGCCTGCAACTTGGCTATATCCTCTTCATACTGGATTACCTGTTGCTTGTAATATTCCGAGTTCGCCTGATGCTTGGCGGTGGAGCCGACAATCCCACGCTGCAACCCGAACGGTTTCATGGCCGCTGCGTAACTGTTCTGGTATTCATGAAGCTTGGTGCGCCGCATCACATCATCCGCTGACAAACGGGGACCGGATTTCGTCTCATATTTCTTCTCGCCCTCCCGCTTCCTGCGGATACGCTCACCAGTTACAATGGGAACGACAGTGGCGTGCAGGTGGGGAGTCTTCTCGTCCATGTGCAGCACGCACGATACAAGGTTCTCGTTTCCAAAAGTCTCCCTTAGCCATTTGAGGTTGGCATCAATCCAACTGTCCAGCCTGCCGCCATTGGCAATCTCCATCATCTGTTCATGTGTTCCGGTCAGGATGACACGGATGGCTTTTGTCTGGTTCTTGCCGACCTTGCGGCGCAACCCGGCGGTGTCGATGCGGTGCTGTATCGCCTCGGTGCGGTTGGACACTCCTTCCGGAAACCTGACCAGCTCCCGGTTGAGATGCGTCCTGCCTGCATCTGCATTGTCCGGGACATATTTCTTCCCCTTGGCATCTTTCCTTTCTATATGGCATGACATTCCGCTGTCATTGCCGCTGCCACGCTGCAGGTGACAGACCGCGTATTGTGTATTACTCATATCCTTTCGTTTTATGATTGTTGTTTCTGTTGTAAAATCCCGTCCTATTGTCGGAGGCATATACCTGGCTTCTGAACAACATCTTTCGGCCTATGGGCTTTTTGATTGCCGGACGCGGAGCAGAGGCGGTGAAAATGCCCTAATAGGCTACGGGATTTTACAACCCCTTTTTCATAGGACAGCGAGCTGTCCGCTGCTTTCACGTCATTCCGCCCTCCCAGCATCCACCAGTTCAAGTCCGAAGGTATCGATGAAGGTCTGCAACACGGGATTGCGTTCTATCATTCTCGCAAGGATCATCTGCGGCGTGTCCTCCATCAGCAGGAAGTCGGCTATGTCCAGTCCCTGACTGCGCTGTCCGTCGGTCGCAATCTTCTCCAACAGGTCGGAGCAGGTGGCACGCCTGCAGACGGATCCCAGCATCGGCAGCCGTTGCCTCCATTCCTCTGTCGCCTTAAGGTCGGGAAAGAGGATGACCTCCCGACCGCCCAATACCTGCATGGCCTCGCTGTTGAAGCACCCGTGCATCCCTCCGGTGGCTAGCCAGATGAAGTCCGGGATGAAAAGGGCCGCGACAAGAGCTGTCTTCTCGCTCTCGACAATGGCTACGGGCTTGGCGGACATGGCGGCGGAGGTGTCCGACAGCAGGTGCTCACCGAACAGGCACTGCTTCATCCTGAAGTCCGGTACCTTCCTTACCGAATGAACCCAGCTGACTTGGTTGAAAGGCTCTTTGACCCGGTGTCCCGTTTCAGCGTCATAGCCCATAATCTTGCCCGCACGCACATTGCCGTCCCGGTCTGTCTGCCAGAATACGGCCGCCCCGTTCCACATCCTTGACGTGCCGACCCTGTAGAGGCGGAACAGCCTGTCCGTATCCTCCTTGCCGGCCACCTTGGTGAAGTAGCGGTATAAG
>OJNL01001886.1_pt1 | contig 11088 bp, 6 predicted proteins | sample 1597581 | NCBI WGS metagenome assembly OJNL01 (sample SAMEA2452133, study PRJEB22498) | human gut metagenome | biome: human feces; feature: human gut; material: feces | place: Australia | collected 2012
GTGGAGACGGAGGCGATGAGGAAGCTCCGGACCCGACTGTGTAAGAAGTGGAGAGTTGGTAATCAATGTACAAGGGTTTGATAGTTAGAATTAATGACTTTATGAGGAAGATTCATTTAATCGTGATTCATTGTTCCGCTACGCGGGCAGACAAGGAGTTGACGGCTTTTGATCTGGATACGATGCATCGCCGACGGGGTTTCAACGGGACAGGTTATCATTATTATATCCGCAAGGATGGAACAACGCATCTTACCCGTCCGGTGGAACGGATCGGGGCACATGCGAAAGGTTTTAATGCGGAGAGTATCGGAATTTGCTACGAAGGCGGTCTGGACTGCCGGGGACGCCCGGCGGATACACGGACACCGGAACAGCGGGTAGCGCTCCGGCTGCTGGTGCATCAGTTGCAAGAGAGATTCCCCGGTTGCCGGGTGTGCGGTCATCGCGACTTGTCGCCGGATCGCAACGGGAACGGAGAGATTGAGCCGGAGGAGTGGATCAAGGCGTGCCCGTGCTTTGAGGTAAAGGAGGAAAGTTATGCCTTGTAATCATTCATTCGGTAATGATTCACTTAGTAATCAATCATGTAAAGAGTCGGAAAGGAGGTGTGTAAAGTTATGGCAGTCAAGAGATCCCTTTGGGATACCATTTTGAAAGTAGTCATCGCAGTGGCTTCGGCAGTGCTGGGAGCGTTGGGCGGTAATGCGATGAATCTGTAAAAAGAGATAATTATGCTACGAACGAGAGAGGGGGACGGTTTTATTCTTATACCCCTCTTTCTTTTTTTATAAATCTGAAAATAAATAACAAGATAAATGAGAATTAAAAATATAATAGAACAAATGGTGTGTCTTGTCTTTCTATTTGGTACCACCACCCATATGTATGCGGAGAACGGCTCCGGATTTATACCTACAAACTTCCAGGGTTACTATTTTTCTCCTCAGAATTTAGGATTTGCTACGGCACAAACTGCGGAGTTCGTGCAATATGGAAATATAGGGATGAACCTCTACAATGGTCTGCTTGACCTTAATATTCCTTTATTCGACTATAAGGATCCTGCATTTGAACTAAATGCGTCCATTCAATACCTTTCTGACGGTTTTAAGCCGGGACGTCGTCCTTCGGTGGTTGGAAATAACTGGATTCTGAATATCGGTGGTTCGATCACGCGAAATGTAGTGGGCACCCCGGATGATGTCCGCCAGAATCAAAATTCCGGATTGCTGGCAGCTATTCGGGATGGACAATTCAAGCAATATAGCAAGGAAGATTTATTTAATATAAAAGTTGCTTTTGCCACCCAAAATCGTCTGTATGCGGAAACTGAGTATGATATGTCTCCGGATATTTTCGATTTTAATTTCGGTCGCCATAAAGGACGTTTTATCATTGATAATGCCGGAAATGCCAAGTGTTTATCGGGGGGAGGATATAAGATTAATTTATCTGAAATGGCCGTTCAGGATTATACAACAACGGATGCTCCTAAATATTCGCTTATTCAAATTACGACTCCCGACGGATACCTTTACAGTTTTGGCGGCACTACCAGTTGTCTTGAATACAGTGTACCGAATAATCCGAGCAAACTGAAAAAGAAACCTGTACAAATAACGTCCTGGTATCTGAGTTCAATAAAAAACATTGCCAGAAACCGTACAGTCTTTTTCAATTATCAAAGCTATCTGCAAAAGAATAAATATCACCTTTTCATCCGTTCATATTCAAGTGGAGTGCAATGGACTCATTACAAACCGGATAACACCGGATATACCAAACCGTCAGAATCAAGTTCCATCAATGATGGAGATACGGATCACTTTGTGCTGGAAGACAAAATTTACACACCCGTGCTACAAAGAATAGGCATCGATGATACTGAAATTAAATTTACAGTCGGGACATTTCCTGTCAACTTCTTCGGAGAACCGGACGGAAACGACTTGCTTTATCTGTCCGGAATAACGATGACTACTAAATCGGGATTGGTGAAATCATGCGCATTTAATTATGATATAAAGGGACGATATTTTTTCTTGAAAAAAGCCACCATACATGATCAAAGCGAGAATCCTTCTTGTTATGACTTTTATTATAATTTGAATAATGAACTTCCGGAACCGTTAACTACAAGTGTCGATCATTGGGGATTCTGGAATGGAGGGTATGAGATAATCAATGATACCAATACATTCTTTTTTGACGGTCAATTCAATACAAGAAAAGCGGTTAACACGAACGTTGCCGGCTGTGCAATGCTGTCGAAAATTATTTATCCTACGCGAGGAGAAGAAAGAGTTGATTATGAGTATAACCGTTATCGTTTTTATCTGACTAAAAGCATTAATGCCTTTGCATGGAATTCAAATGAAACGACTTACGACACTCCGTGCGGTGGAGTTCGTATCGGGAAACTGACCATGTATGATCCCATTACGAGAAAAGAGCGACAACGTTCTTTTAAGTATATCAATCCGGATACAGGGATGGAAAGCGGAAGGGTCAACGAGTTGCCCAGATATAGCATGCCGGAGGAAAATATAAAAATAGACGACATTTCTTATGACCATACGATAACATCTCTTTTTGATGTTTATTCCATTAGCAGTAACTGTATCGGACGGCTCAATAATATTTCAGAATACCCGGTTGGTTACAGCCATGTCACAGAGACGTTTGATGATGGAAGCTACAGTCGCTATCATTATTCTTCTTTGGTGGATATACCGGACAATCCCGAACTTGGTTGTGGATTTAGCAGCGAGAAGGTAACCTACAGAAGTTTTAACGGATATCAAAAATTGGATAAGGCACTGAATTATACTCCCAACGACTTGTCCGCCTTTAGGGGAAAACTACTTTCCAAATGTATATATAACAACCATCATAAGAAAGTTGCAATGGAAGAGTACGAATATAATTTCGAAGACCGGACGTCCGATCATGAGGTCTCAATTTCTACTGGTACCGGAATGTTTGTATCCAATAAGATATTCACCACTCCCTGCCTGCTGACTTACGAAAAGCTGACGGATGAAAACGATGTGGCGGTGACTCATCATTATGAGTACAACGCTAAGGGCTTTGTTTCGCAGAAGGAAATTGTTAATAGTAACGGCAATCACGTTTATCTGAAATATATCTATTCGGGAGAACCGGCAAGACTGTTTCCGGATGAATACAGCTCCGGTTTATCAGCAATCAACCGGATAGAGGAACCTGTGGCATTGATTAAATATATTCGGAAAGCTGGAGAAAGTGAGCGCAGAATAGTGGGTGGCATCCAGTATCTATACAAGACATTTAGTGGCTGTGGTATTCAGAAACGGAGTTTGCTAACATTCAAAATGCCGGAATCTCTTCCCGAAGATACTAATTTCGGAGACGGGAAATATTTGCTGAATTATACGGAGGGAATTGAATCTTATGATAATTATGACGAATACGGCAATCTCATTACCTATCGTTCCAATAAGGAAACAACTGTCTATCTATGGTCCTACAGCGGGCGATATATGATGGCCGAAATAAGGGGAGCGACTTACGATCTGGTAAAAGCAGCACTGGGGAGAACACCGGAAAGTCTCTCAAGAGATAATTATATAGACAAAAAAGAGTTGGAGAAGCTGCGAGAACTTCTTCCGCAAGCACACATCACGATTTACGACTATGAGCCTCAGGTTGGGGTAAAATATATGTCCGAACCTACAGGACGTGTCTCCGGCTTCCATTTTGACAATCAAGGTCGTTTGAGCAAAACGTACCGGACCGGAGAAGACGGAGAGCTACAACTGACGGAGTACAATACATATCATTATACAGAACAATAAAAAAGAATGAAGATGAAAAGATATACGATTTTTATATTATACGTGATAGCTGTCGTATTCATAGCGTATGGACAGAATGGCGATTCAAGAAATAAAGAAGCAAGAAGGCCTCTGAAGGAAATGGATGATGACTATATGATTATTCATGATGGAATTGATACCCGTTCGAGTACAAATATATATGGAGACTCCTTTAACGATGTTGTCTATACATTTAGCGTAAAGAATCATTCTGTCGTGTTTATGGCAAATGCAATGGGATCTGAACTTGAATTCAGTGTAATGTACCTTTTATATAAGCCATTCAATAGTGATCAACCGGCCCAGAGAATAGATGCCTCGTGGGATTCCCGTTTAAGACTTAAAGAAGCGATGGCCAATGAAAGTCTGTTTATAAAGGGGTATGATGAAGATCTGACTAAAATGCCTGACCATTGTCCACTTATGTATAGAACATTGAATCCGGGAGAATATGAGCTTTGTTGTGAAGGAACAAAAAGTAATGGCTTGATAGTAACAAATATGTATTTTGCATACTTAGGAAGTAAGCCGTATAATGCCATTGATTTAGGAAATTTTTATGATGGGAGGCATATAACCGTAACTCCCGGCGTCTTCGGGCATACAACGGTGTATTATAAATTAAAATTAGAAAGCGCAAGTCTTGTTAATATTATCCATAAAGGTTCGTTGGTTACACATCCTGTAATTACATTGGACAGTGGCCCGGGCAATATTGTTAACAGCAACATGTATCTTCTCAAAGATGACTCCATTCCTCAAATAAAGGATATGGGGCTAAAAGCCGGGGAGCACTCTTTCCATATAACATATGAGGGAAATGCATGTTCACAAGCGGGAATAGAGATAATGGCTACTCAAAATGACACAGGAAACAGTTGGGAGAAACCATACGAAATGGGAAGCTACACGGATAGTCTTCATTATACTAATACATATTTTCCGTCTACCTTTGAAGATAATGAAGGAGGCTACGCTTTTCATCGCTTTGAAATAAAAGATACAATGGATATTTCAATTGAAGTCCCTGTCTGGAAACGTAACGGCTATGGTTCGGGAGTAATCAGTCTCCACAAAGCAAATCATCAGATTGTCAGGAGTACAACTCGTAAGGAAGAGTATATACAAAGCCTTGATATTGAATCTCTGCTTCCGGGGACATATTATATTACTACTAGCAGTGGCCCTACGATCTTAACTCTCAATGTGAAAGGAAAAAAAGCGAGTCAGCATTTAAACAATAAAGAGAATTATATCACTACTATGAAAGCCAATGTGGGCGGTCTGTCAGTAGTAAACATGTATAATCCTCAGAATGCAACGCGAACAATACAGAATATAGACGCTTTTGGAAGAATCGCCCAAACCGTGCAATATGGTATAACACCCGATAAGAGAAACCTTGTAAGCAGGATGGAATATGACAGAATGTATCGGGACAGTTGCGCATGGCTTCCGGTAGTGGATAGAGGTGCGGGAAATATTTTGTCAGTGCAACAGATTCGGAGTAATGCTCTGGAACTGTATAATGATGGATATGCTTATGAAGAGTCGGTCTATGATGGCTCTCCTCTGAACAGGTTAGTCGAAAAATACAATCCCGGAAGTAGCTGGCATACCACCGGGCATAATGAAAAGACTGGTTATCTGACTAACACTTCTGATATGGGATGCCTCATGTTTGCGGTAACGGGAAAGAAAGATAGTTTGCAGTTAGTTCCAAAGGGGTATTATGCCGCAGGAGAATTAATAGTCTCCGAAAAGATAGATGAAGACGGTCATCCGACATACACTTATATGAATAAATTAAATCAGGAAATCCTGTCCCGTTCAATAAACGGTACCGATACATTGGACACTTATCAGGTATATGACGATTTCGGTAATCTGTGTTTTGTACTGCCTCCTTTGGCGGTTGACGGGATCCGTTCACTTGGATTGGCAAAAGTGCTTGATCTGTATGCTTACCAATATCATTACGATTGGCTTAACCAGTGTTCCGGCAAAAAAATGCCGGGTACGGACTGGATAGACCTTGTGTATGATAACAAAGGTCGTCTCTACGTGACCCGTGATGCGGAGATGAGGAAACGAAATGAGTGGAAATGCTTCTTTTATGACCGTCTTGGAAGAAAAGTGCTGACGGCTATTCTAAAAAGTGGCGAGAAACCTCTTCCATATTATATGTGCGTTGAATTTAAACCAAATGCAACCAACACTTTCTATGGATATGCCATTGATAGATATAATCTGAGTAATTTGGAGATGCAGGAAGTGGTTTATTATGATACATACGACTACAAAAAAATGAAATCACAATTTAGCCCATCTCTAGACTATGTAGAAGATACACAGTATGGTAAACGTTATGGAGATGATACCGAACAACTAGTATGCAAGGGCCAGAAAACCGGAATCATCAGCCGAGTATTAGGGACAGAGCAGATGTTATATACCAGCACTTATTATGACTACTACCAGCGTCCTGTACAAACTCGGAGCATTGATATCAACGGTAAGTTACATATTGAGAAGTTTAAATATGACTTCAATGGAAACATACTGGCATCTTGTGAAAATATAGATCAGAACTCTTTGACGCAAAGCAAGACATATGATCATGCCGGACGTCTGCTGAGGAACATCCATCAGATAAATCACTCTGTCTCCGCTTCTTTCTCTTATGCATACGACGAGCTGGGGAGATTGGTTGGTATCACAAGAGATAATGGAGGCAACCCCTTAACTACTACCAATCAGTACAATATACGTAATTGGCTGACTTCTGTTCAAAGTCCATTGTTTTCTCAGAATCTCTATTACACAGACGGAACAGGTACTCCGTGTTACAACGGAAACATCAGTAGTATGACTTGGAAAGCTGGTAATGAAAAGGTAACTCGTGGCTATCGTTTTGAATACGATCCATTGTCCCGATTGAAAAATGCCGCTTACGGTGAAGGTGAGCTTCTCGCTCTCAAACCGGATCACTATGATGGGCAGATTACCGGTTATGACAAGAATGGAAATATGCTGGGATTAAAACGGTATGGCCCCATTTCTGCCAACGGCTACGGCTTGATAGATAATCTCTCTGTCACCTTAGATGGTAACCAACTGGTGAGTGTTAATGATGCTGCAACAGTTTCTGCATTCAATAATGGCTTTGATTTTAAGGACGGCTCAAAACAGGCTACAGAGTACTTTTATGACGATAATGGAAGTTTAATAAAAGATTTGAATAAAAAAATCACCAATATCCAATATAATTGCTTACATTTACCGGACCGTGTAGAATTTGAGGACGGCAGTTCTATTTCTTACCTCTATGATGCAGCAGGCATAAAACTACGTGTTGTACATAGCACCGCTGGAAAAACTACTACTACCGATTATTGCGGCAGCGTGATCTATGAAAATGGAAATCCTAAGACAATTTTAACAGAAGCCGGATTTGTTTCTCTGAATGACAACAAGTATCATTATTACTTACAGGATCATCAAGGGAATAACCGGGTGGTAGCCGATCAGAATGGAAACGTGGAAGAAGTAAATCACTACTATCCGTTCGGTGGCATATTTGCCAACACATCTTCTAACCAACCTTATAAGTATAATGGAAAGGAATGGGATAAAGAATATGGATTGAACTGGTATGACTACGGAGCGAGAATGTATGATCCGTCATTAGGAAGATGGCATACCATAGATCCGGTGGCAGAGAAGTATTGTGGAATAAGTCCGTATGCGTATTGCAATAATGATCCTGTCAAAAATATAGATTTGAATGGTTGTGATTGGTACTTGTATGAAGCTACTGGTCAATTATATTATAACAAAGATATGAATCAGAAGCAGATAACATTTAACAATAACCTATATACCCGAATTGGAGCAAACAATATACTAGGTGATATGGGTGACGTGACAGAAAGATCATATGGCTATAAAGAATCAGTAGGATTAGCTCAAGCCCATGGGTATGCCATTAATCCGATACAGTATATAAAATCTGAAGATTCGAGGGAACAGCCTTATCCAATGGGTCCCAATAAATCTGTAACACTGACAACAGGAAAAATAGAAATTGTGAATGAAAAGTATGGTCTGTTTTCTACGAATAAGAAAAAAATAGCAGGAGTAAAAACTGAAACATTAAAGAATAAATCCGATCATATTATATATGATATAGCATCTACACTTTTAACGGGAGGAAAAGAAACCCATTATATTGAAAGGAACTATATCACCTATAAAGAATCTAAACTTGATGATAAGTTTTATAATGCAGTCGGAGCTCTTTATGGAGTGGCAAATACAGTTACAGCAGGTAAACATGATTATCGAAATGTTCACATTTATAATAATTGGAACGATTACTCCCAATCAACTAAAGGACAAGGAGGTCTTCTGAAATATAAAAAATAGTTATGAGAATAATAGTTGTGGTTTTTAGTTTTTTGTTTTCTATGCAGTCGACATGTTTGTCGCAGATGCGTCCTGAAAAAAGAGAGATACAAGATTATCAAGAAATCATAAGTTTGTACCCATCAGATTTAGTTGCAGGATTTCCAAAAACAATAAAAAATAGAATGTATCTATTTATGGATCTCATTTTTCCACGCGGGAAGTATATGAGTTATATTCATCTTGGTTTGTCTTTAGATGACAAAGAGATTAGGTCGCTAGAGATGAGACTGATGACAGAAGCAAAGGGTATCTATGCTATAACAGACTCTTGTTTGATGGTTATACCATATAATTATGAAAATTTTAAAATTATTGAATCTGACACTTTAAAGAACTGTATAGCTCCTCGTACACTGCCAGTCTCTAATTTCAAGAATTGGGATGTCTATTTCCCACCTGAGTTCTTGAAAGATGCTAAAATTTATCTTCTTGATGCAAAACAAGGGCGCTTTTTAGAAGATGACAACCTTCCCATATCCGGTGTAGGCTTACCTAAAGAATGGCTGCATGGTTATACAAAAGGCGTTGCTATCTTAAAAAATGATGCTATGTATTGGCTGGAAGTTTGGTAAATTGTCTTTGTTATTATGCCCTGAGATAATTAACTCATAACAGTTATTTTATCTTAGGGCATATTCTATTTCAATTCATTTTTATTTCTTATAAATCAACTTGCTCGGCACCCCGTTTCCGAAGAGTTCATCACCCAGCGTTGTAATCTTATCACCTGTAGCAAGCACACTGCGTAGATTATCGCATCCCATGAACGCTCCGAACTCGATAGCCGTCACGCTGGCAGGCAGCTCAAGTGTTCCGGCAAGCCGTCCGCAGTTGCTGAATACCCGTTGGCCGATGGTCTTGAGGTTATGTGGCAGCTTGATCTTCAGGAGATACTTCTTTTGTGCGAAAGTGAAGTCGGGGATAGTCGTCGCATTTGTTTTGGAAATATCCAGAGATACGAGATTCGGCATATAGTCACGGATCAGTTTGAAGTCGGCGTTATCCAGTTTCCCTTCAATGGTCAGGAAGTTGATGTCTCTGGGTTGCAAGCCGGCTTTCATAATCTCATCTTCCAGTTTGCCCATTGCGCCTACCTGTATGGTTGCTTCCAGCGGTTCGCCTTCTATAAATGCAAAGTGCTCCCATCTGTTCTTAAAACGGTAGGCGTCACTGCTGCCCAGCGGGACGAAGATAGCGGTCACACTGTCGGCGAGAGCTTCCGGCAGCAGATTAGGAGCTGTCTTCTTGCGTATCTGACAGATTTTCAAGTTGTCACATCCTTTGAAGGCGGCATCCTCGATATTCTTTATCTTTTCGGAAAGGATCACTTTCTCCAGCGTCTGTTTACCTTTGGTTACTCCGTTCACCACATTCGAGAAAGCGTAGGCAGGGACAAAATTGGCCATATAGATGTAGAACTTTCCGTTAGGATACGTGCCGGCTTTTCCGCTGTACATCTTGATTTCGGCATTGGAGATATCAAGCACTTTCAGGCTGGGAAACTCGTCGCGGAGATGCCTGAAGTCTTCTGCGTTCAGTTTTCCTGTCAGTGTCAGGTGAGTGATGCTGTTAGCTTCTTCTTCCGTCATCATCGAGATCAGTGTGCCGGGCTTGCTGACATAATACGTTTTGCTTACTTGTGCGGTTGCTCCCAATGTGCTGGCAGCCAATAAAAAACTTATCAGTAGTTGTCTTATTTTCATAATTATACAGATTTGTTCAGACAAATATAGGAAAAATAGGTAAGACACGATGTTTTTTTATGTTTTATATCTAATTTTGTAGCGTGATTAACAAAAAGTAAAAATGGAGACAGAAGAAATCAGAGAAAAGAAAGAACCGAAGAGACTTCCCGTATGGGCGTGCATCCTGTTGTTTGCACTGGGGCTTTTCGTCACCTTTGGGTTGTATAGTACGATAGGCTTCGGAGTTTTATCTCTGATTCTTGGTGATGAAGCACGGCATCCCGGACTGTTGAGAGATATTGTGGCAGAAGCCGGCATGCTGCTGGCCGTGCTGACTTCGGCAGTGATTCTGCTCTATTTTGAACGCCGCCCTTTCTCTGACCTGGGACTGACACTGAAAGGTCATGCATGGGGATTGTGGTACGGACTGCTGGCAGCCATCCTTCTCTACTTGATCGGTTTTGGACTGTCTTTGGTTTTGGGTGAGGTGGAAGTAACCGGTTTTCAGTTCGATCCTCTGAATCTGCTTGCTACCTTTGTGTTCTGCCTGTTGGTGGCTCTGGCCGAAGAAATCATGGTGCGTGGCTATATACTCGGCCGTCTGCTGCATACCCGGATGAATAAATTCCTGTCTCTTTTTGTCTCCGCACTGCTGTTCGCATTGCTGCACCTCTTCAATCCGAATCTTGCCTTCCTGCCTATGCTGAATCTGGTACTTGCAGGTATGTTTATCGGCGCTTCCTATTTATATACGCGCAATCTTTGTTTCCCTATCTCCCTTCATCTTTTCTGGAACTGGATTCAGGGCCCGATACTGGGCTATCAGGTAAGTGGAAATGACTTGGGAACCTCCCTGCTGACGCTGCATCTGCCCGAAGAGAACGTACTGAATGGCGGAGCCTTCGGATTTGAAGGCTCGCTCATTTGTACAGTACTGATGATTATCTTTACGATTTTAATTGTCTGGTGGGGAGAAAAACGGGAGGCGATCAGTCTTGCTGTACCCCGATCATACTAAGCTGAATCCGTTTCCGGTCGGTATCCACGTTCATCACTCTGACCATGACATGCTG
>OJNL01001891.1_pt1 | contig 11075 bp, 14 predicted proteins | sample 1597581 | NCBI WGS metagenome assembly OJNL01 (sample SAMEA2452133, study PRJEB22498) | human gut metagenome | biome: human feces; feature: human gut; material: feces | place: Australia | collected 2012
CTCACTGATGGCTACATCAATTTCAAATAATGATTTGAATCATTGAAAGAGCTTCTTATGCAGAAGATAAGGGACGTGTTGCAAAGTGGCTAAGAGCGAAATATCCTCATTTAACGGAAGCTGATATTAAATATATCTGTAAAGTCAAAATTAAAGATTTTGGAAGATTGTCACGTACATTTTTGACAGGGATAGAGGGGACATGTAAAGAAACAGGAGAAGTGGCAACTGTCATCAGTATGATGTGGGAAAGTAACGATAATTTGATGGAACTTTTGTCAGAACGATATACTTTTGCTGATACAATTTTGGAGTTTAAATCAGATTATTATACAGAAAGAAAACAAACACTGTCAGAACGTCTGGATGAAATGTATGTCTCTAATGCGGTAAGAAGACCGATTTATCGTACGCTTGATATAGTAAAAGATTTAGAGAAAGCTTTTGGAAAACCAGAGAAAATTTTTATCGAGATGACCAGAGGTGCTATGCCGGAACTAAAAGGAAAAAGGACAAAATCACGTCAGCAGCAGTTGTTAGAGTACTACGATAAATGTAAAGAGGAAGATGTTAGAGATTTAAAGCAGCAATTGGAAGCATTAGGTGAATATGTTGATAACAAATTACAGAGTGACAGATTATTTTTGTACTTTATGCAGTTTGGAAAATGTGCATACAGTGGAATGCCGATTTCTCTGGAACGGTTGATGGCTGGATCAAAAGAGTATGATATAGACCATATTTATCCACAGGCGTACGTCAAAGACGACAGTATTATCAATAATAAAGTATTAGTGCTGTCTGTTGCCAATGGAGAAAAAAAGGATGTTTATCCTATCAAATCAGAGATTCGTAACAAGATGCAGAAAACATGGTCATTTTGGCATCATGTCGGAACAATATCAGATGAGAAGTACAAGCGATTGATTCGTTCCACTCCATTTACAGAAGATGAAAAATATGGATTTATTAATCGCCAGTTGACTGAAACATCACAATCAACAAAAGTAGTAGCAGAGTTACTGAAGGAGAGATATCCGGAGGCAGAGATTGTATATTCAAAAGCTGGATTAATATCGGATTTTCGTCATGAATTTGATCTATATAAATCACGAAGTTACAATGATTTGCATCATGCGGTAGATGCATATCTGAACATTGTTGTAGGAAACGTATATCATATGCGTTTCTCCCGTCAGTGGTTTAATATAAACTCATCCTATAGCATAAAAACAAAAACTCTTTTTACTCATACTGTTAACTGTAACGGAAAAGAAGTGTGGAACAAGGATATGCTGCCAGGAGTTTTAAAAACAGCAAAGAAAAATACTGCACATTTTACGAAGCATGCAACATTTAAAACAGGAGGACTATTTGATCAAAATCCAGTAAAAAAAGCACCGGGGCTTACTCCATTAAAAGCAGGTCTGCCAACTGAGAAATATGGTGGATATAATAAGGCGGGTGTTATGTTTTTTATACCGGTCAGATATAAGAGTGGAAAAAAGACAGTGTTGATGGTGTTATCAGTTGAACTGTTGTATGGTAATCGTTTCTTAGAGGATGAAATATTTGCAAAAGAATATGCAAAAGACCGTTTGCAACGTATTATAGGAAAATCAGTGGATGAAATAGATTTCCCTATAGGAATGCGACCTTGGAAAGTAAATACGATACTGTCTTTAGATGGATTCCGTATATGCATTACCGGTAATGCAAGTGGTGGAAAATGTTTGATAGCACAGCCAATTATGCAATTTTCTTCTGATGAATATTGGAAATATTATTTAAAGAAGCTAGAGAAATTTGTAGAAAAGGTTAAGAATAATTCAAGCTATGTTTATGATGTTGATTATGATGTGGTGCATCATGAAGATAATTTGAAATTATACGATTTATATTTAGATAAGCTACAGAATTCTATATATCGAAAGAGAATAAACGCACCAATACAGACACTTATAGAGGGACGAGAAAAATTTATAGACTGTAGTGTGATAGAACAGTGTCAGGTTCTGCTGAATATTCATCAGGTATTTGGAAGAATGACATCAGGGTGCGATTTGACATTAATCGGTGGGAAATCACATAGTGCAGCAACGGTTAGTTTTAGTAGTACAATTTCAAATTGGAAAAAGAATTACACAGATGTCCGCATTATTGATCAATCGGCATCAGGTCTTTGGGAAGTAGTGTCAGAGAATATATTGGAGTATCTATGAGTTGGCGTATTGTTGTAATAGAAAGTCAATCAAAGTTAGACTATAAGATGGGGTATCTTGTTGTTCGCAGTCTGGATACAAAACGCATTCTGTTAGATGAGGTAGCAATTCTCATGATTGAGAATCCTGCTGTCTCACTGACAGGAATATTGATTGAAGAATTGACCATCAGAAAAGTGAAAGTTATATTTTGTGATTCAAAACGAAGTCCAATTGCGGAATTAATCCCACATCATGGGAGTCATGACAGTTCAGCAAGGGTTCGGACACAGATTATGTGGGAGCAGACAACAAAAGATAATATTTGGCGTGACATTGTTAGTGAGAAGATTAGAAAGCAAGCGGATTTTTTACGAGAAACAGGTTATGAAGAGCAGGCAATATTGTTATCGGGGTATACAGGACAGATAGAATTGGCTGATGCAACCAATAGAGAGGGGCATGCAGCAAAAGTATATTTTAATGCTTTGTTTGGAATGGACTTTACACGTAGTGCAGATACAGCAACAAACGCATCATTAAATTATGGATACAGTTTGTTGCTGTCAGCATTTAATAGAGAGGTTTGTGCGAATGGTTATTTAACTCAACTCGGAATATTTCATAACAATATGTTCAATCATTTTAATTTATCTTGTGATTTAATGGAACCATTTCGTGTTCTGGTTGACAGGATAGTTTATGAGATGAAACCAACAGAATTTGGGCAGGAACAAAAACATGAAATATGGAAAATGTTAGATCAAAGAGTTGAAGTGGATGGGCAGGAACAGTTTGTAATGAATGCAATAAAAATATATACAAAGAGTGTTCTGGATGCAATAAATGATGGAGATTCTTCAGGAATTAAATTTTATAGTATGAGCTAGGAGATTTGTTGCGGAGAAAGTATGGCAGGATTTCGATTTATGAGAATGATAGTTTTCTTTGATTTGCCGGCAATAACAGTGGAGGAAAAACGACATTATCGGCAGTTTCGTAAATTGTTAATAAAAAACGGGTTTGTTATGCTGCAGGAATCCGTATATTGCAAAATGATAACAAGCCCATCTGTTGAGAATTCGGTTAAATTACTTATTCATAAAAACAAACCACCACAGGGATTAGTGCAGATATTGACGGTGACGGAAAAACAGTTTGTTAAAATGGATTATGTAGTTGGAGAATACACAAGTGATGTCATAGATACAGAAGAGAGGTTGGTAATTCTATGAAGTTGTTTATTCCACAAATAGATTGTTTACTGGAGCTTGGAAAGGAAAAATGCCAATCTCTAGTGATTGAAAATCAAGCAGTGTGGTGTAGCATTTTAAACGATATGGCTGAGCAATTGCGAGGAAATGAGGGAAAGATAGTACTGTCTTGCAATGACAAAATAATTCCATTATCAAAAAATGTGGAGCTGATTTCCCAATTTATTCCTTTTGACATGAACCAGAAGGGGTTGTTAACAAAAATTATGAATGAGATGCAGAAGATAGCTGTCAATGAACAACATTTTGCTCAAACAACAACAACACTGTCGAGTTGGGAAAAATATTTATTAGAGTTAACTGCGGATATGGTGGGGAATATAGGGTTTTCTAAAATAAATCTGGAGTCTTTAATAAAATCAGCAGGTATCGAAGTTGAGAGCGTATATGACAATCTCGGAGAAAAAATACTGGATTATTTTGAATTGGTAAGTGTGTATGATAGTAAGAAGTTGTTTGTTTTGGTAAATTTAAGAAGCTATCTATCAGAGCATGAAATGAAAGAATTTTTAAAAAATGTAACAGTTCATCAATATGAAATATTGTTAGTTGACTCTGTAGAACATCCGATATTAGAATTAGAAAGGCGATATATAGTGGATGCAGATCAATGTATTTTGTGCTAATATAAAGGTGAATGATGTGACCTATGAAGGAACACGGGTATTTTGCAGAATATTATTCTTGGACGATTTGAGGTTTGAGGTTTGAGAGCAGTGTAAATTCGTAGGGAAAACAAACTTCCTACATCAATAAAAAACGCTGGGTGACGTTTGAGAGCAGTGTAAATTCGTAGGGAAAACAAACCAAATGTACGATGCCTATCATGCGTTGGGCGTTTGAGAGCAGTGTAAATTCGTAGGGAAAACAAACCGTTGAAAGAGCCAATTCCGTCAATCTGTGTTTGAGAGCAGTGTAAATTCGTAGGGAAAACAAACTGATTGCTCCATCATCAACAGGCTGCACGTGTTTGAGAGCAGTGTAAATTCGTAGGGAAAACAAACTATCGAATCCATCATTTTCCATTTGGTCTGGTTTGAGAGCAGTGTAAATTCGTAGGGAAAACAAACACCAAAATGAACCGTCAAACTTTAAGTTATGTTTGAGAGCAGTGTAAATTCGTAGGGAAAACAAACAACCTCTGCCAGCACTGCAACTGAATAGTTGTTTGAGAGCAGTGTAAATTCGTAGGGGAAACAAACACTTTCTTTCACCATGCCATACCGAAGTGCGTTTGAGAGAATTGGTGCAAAAATATCTTTGATGTCTGTACGAGGTGGTGCTAGAATAGGACATAGGAAATCGAAATCTCTATTAAGAGACTTACCCGGAGGTATGTCGTAGTCATAAAATGGTTATATGGTAATACCGAAGTGGATTTTGCTCTGTATCTACGAACTCTTTTACTTATACAAAAGATGGAGGGATAAAATACAGGGCGTGAGTGATTCTGAAAAAGGAAACAGAGAATCGATATGTGTGAAACTAAAACTTTAGATTATTACAATAAGAATGCTCGCAGTTTTGCAGAAGCAACAATGGATGTGGATTTCTATGACACGCAGAAATATTTTCAGAACTTGTTGCCTGAGCAGGGATATATTCTTGATTTTGGGTGTGGATCCGGAAGAGATATTAAGTATTTTCTGAGCCAACATTTTCAAGTTGATGCAATCGATGGTTCAGAGGAATTGTGTCGTATTGCAAGTGATTATACAGGTATAAAAGTTAAAAAAATGCTATTTAAAGAACTGGAAGAAATAGAAAAATACGATGGAATATGGGCTTGCTCTTCAATACTTCATCTTCCAAAGAGAGAACTTAAAGCGGTGTTTGAAAAAATGGTAAAGGCATTAAAAAAAGATGGCATCATTTATACATCCTTTAAGTATGGTGATTTTGAAGGAGAGAGAAATGGGCGGCATTTTACAGATTTTACAGAAGAGAAGTTTAATGAATTTGTCCAGAATATAGAAAATGTTAAATTAAAGGAAGAGTGGATGACATGTGATGTAAGACCAGGCCGTGGAGAGGAAAAATGGCTGAACTTAATACTGCAGAAGAATTAGATGATATTAATGAAATAGAATATGGGACGGATGCACTTACTGGAGGCCAGGATAAGAGGATGTATCTGTATTATCAGCTGCTGAATTGTTTAAAAAGAGCTGATAGCGTGGATATTGTCGTTTCTTTTCTGATGGAATCTGGCGTCAGGATGCTGCTTGGTGAACTTGACAATGCGTTGAAACGGGGAGCAAAAATCAGAATCCTTACAGGAAATTATCTTGGTATAACACAGCCATCAGCATTATATCTTATCAAGCATAAGCTTGGGGAACAGGTAGATCTGCGCTTTTATAATGAAAAAAATCGATCATTTCATCCAAAATCATATATGTTTCATTATAAGGATTATAGTACGATCTACATTGGCTCATCAAATATTTCCAAGAGTGCACTGACATCTGGTATTGAGTGGAATTACCGATTTAGCAGCAAAACAGATTCTCATAACTATGAAAAATTTTACAAAACATTTCTTGATCTGTTTGAACATCATTCCGTAGTAATAGATGATGATGAACTAAAAAGATATTCAAAAAACTGGCACTGCCCGGCAGTATCAAAGGATCTGGACAGGTATGATTTACAGGATAACGAAACTACAAATAATATTGCATTATTTGAACCAAGAGGGGCACAGATAGAGGCTTTGTGTGCGTTGGAAAATACCAGGGCAGAGGGGGCAGGAAGAGCCTTAGTCCATGCTGCGACAGGCGTTGGAAAAACATATCTTGCAGCATTTGATTCAAAGGATTATGAAAGAGTATTGTTCGTGGCGCATAGAGAAGAAATCTTAAAGCAGGCAGCGCAATCTTTTAAAAATGTCAGAAATTCAGATGATTATGGTTTTTTTGACGGAGAAAGTAAATGTACGGATAAATCTGTGATCTTTGCATCAGTTGGAACACTAGGCAGGAGTGAATACCTGAAAAATAAGTATTTTGCTCCAGATTATTTTGATTATATTGTAATCGATGAATTCCACCATGCAGTTAATGACCAGTATCAAAGAATTGTTAATTATTTTAGACCGCAGTTTCTGTTAGGGTTAACAGCGACTCCAGAGAGAATGGATGGCCGGAATATTTATGAAATCTGTGATTATAATGTGCCGTATGAGATTTCATTAAAAGAAGCAATCAATAAGGGAATGCTTGTCCCATTTCATTACTATGGAATTTTTGATGATACTGATTATTCAAAGCTGCATATTGTAAGGGGAAGATATGATGAAAAAGAATTGAATGAAACCTATATCGGAAATGTTCACAGATATGAGTTGATTTATAAATATTACTGTAAATATGGTTCAAGGCAGGCTCTTGGATTCTGTTGCTCTAAGGAGCATGCAAGAGAGATGGCGAGAGAGTTTTCATCAAGAGGAATACCGTCAGTGGCTGTATTCAGTGATGCAAGTGGGGAATATACTGAGAAACGGAATGTGGCAATACAGAAATTAAAGAATGGCGAAATAAGAGCGATTTTTTCTGTGGATATGTTTAATGAAGGCGTTGATATCACATCAGTTGATATGGTAATGTTCTTAAGACCTACGGAATCTCCAATCGTTTTCCTTCAGCAGCTTGGAAGAGGACTGAGAAAATGCAGGGGAAAAGAGTTCCTTACTGTACTTGATTTCATTGGTAATTATGAGAAAGCGGGCAGGGTGCGTTTCCTTCTGGAAGGAAAGTCTGACATGTATAGAGAGGGCTGTCATTTATCAGATACTTTGCGATTTCCGGATGACTGCATGGTGGATTTTGATCTGAAGCTGATTGATCTTTTTGCTGAAATGGATAGAAAACATTTAAAGCTTAAGGATCAGGTAATTAATGAATATTTCAAGGTAAAAGATCTGCTTGGAAAGCGTCCGACAAGGCTGGATCTGTTTACATATATGGATGATAATATTTATGAAACCGCAATCACACACTCCAAAGATAATCCATTTAAAAGATATCTGGAGTTTCTCAATGATTTGGGAGAACTAAGTCAAATAGAAGTAGAATTTTACAAAGGAATTGGAAGAGAATTTATCAGCCTGCTCGAAAACACGAACATGTCAAAGGTATACAAGATGCCTGTGCTTATGGCATTTTATAATAACTCGGATGTGCTGATGGAAGTATCAGAAAAACAGCTCCTTTCAAGCTGGAAAGAATTTTTCTCAACTGGAACAAACTGGAAAGATCTTGATAAAAATATGACATTACAGAAGTATAAAGATATTTCAGATAAAGATCATTTAAAGAAAATTCTTGCTATGCCGGTACATTTCCTATTGGAATCCGGGAAGGGATTTTTTGTTAAAAATGACGATGTGGCATTGGGTTTAAGGGAAGAATTGCGTCCGCTAATTGATAATCCTGTTATGATCCGGCAGATGAAAGACGTAATAGATTATAGAACAATGGATTATTACCAGAGAAGATATAGAGAGAAACAGAATTAATTGTTAAGATAAATACGCAGGAGTATTACATCATGAATCGAGTAGTTAAATTTTTAAAAGAAGCAGAGACATATTATTTGGCAACAGTAGAAGGTAATCAGCCAAGGGTAAGACCTTTTGGAACAGCACACATTTTGAAGGGAAGCTGTATATTCAGAATGGAAAGGTAAAGGATGTTTCAAAGCAGATTCACGCAAATCCGAAGGTAGAAATCTGTGCATTTAAAAATGGTGAGTGGCTTCGTGTAGCTGGAGAACTTGTAGAAGATGACTGAAGAGAAGCAAGACAGTCTATGCTTGATGCCTATTCATCTTTACAGAATATGTACTCAGCAGATGATGGAAATACCGAGGTATTCTATTTTACAAATGCGACAGCTACATTTTCATCATTTACACATGAGCCGGAAGTAGTGAAGTTTTAATGACTAAGGATGAATGGTACAAGCAGTTATTTGAGCGACTGGATAATTCCAAGTTTCGAAGCAGTTTCCATCTGAAGCAGAAAGATATTGATTACATAAATGAAAAAGGGTTGGAAACAATCAGACAACATGCTAAGGATTTTATTGCAAAGAGAGAAGCTCCGGCATATATAGCAAATGATGGTAAACAGACACCAATGCGTGGTCATCCTGTATTTATTGCCAAGCATGCAACGGCAACATGCTGCAGGGAGTGCATCCGAAAGTGGCATAAAATGCAGCCGGGAAAGGAACTAAGTCAGGTACAGTAGGATTACCTTGTGGATGTAATTATGACATGGATACAGAAAGAAATGGATAAGCATGAGATTAAAGAATATTTTGATTATCGTAGATGATATAGAAGAGTCTGTCAGATTCTATAAGGATTTATTCGGATTATAGGTAATTTTGAAACAGGAAGGTAATGTAATATTGTCCGAGGGGCTTGTATTGCAGGATGTTAATGTATGGTATGAAAGTACCCAAATACCTACAACTCCTCATAACAATATGACCGAACTGTACTTTGAAGAAAATGATATGGAAGGTTTCATCAAGAAGCTTGAATCCTATGATTTCTGTTTGAATTATGTTACTAAACTGACGAAACTTGAAGGAGGACAGAAGCTTGTGAGATTTTATGATCCGAGTGGAAACCTCATTGAGGTAAGAACTCCAGTAAATTACAATTAAAGTTGAATGGATTTGAGAAAGATATGCAGATATTTGTAGATGCAGATGCATGTCCGGTAGTGGGCATTGTAGAAGCGATTGCGGAAAAATATAATACTCCAGCCACATTGCTGTGTGACACGAACCATGTATTATATTCAGATTATAGTGAAGTAATTGTGGTTGGCGCTGGGGCAGATGCGGTAGATTATAGGATGATGGTGTTGCTGCAATGGCACTTGGCAAGGGTGCATATGCAATTCATCAATCCGGCAAGTGGTACACAGATGAGAATATTGACCGGATGCTTATGGAAAAACATCTTAATAAGAAAGCAAGACGAGGTTCTTCTAAGAATCATATTAATCATATTAAGGGACCAAGGAAGCGGACAAATGAGGATGATGAGCGTTTTGCACAGTCATTTGAGAAGCTTAAGCTGATGGCACAGGCGAAGGAAGGTGAGCAAAATGGGACTGTTTAAGAAGAAAAAAGCTCAACAGTCATATGATAAGGAAAACAAAAAGCCTGTAATCAAAGCAAGCATTTGTAATGGCGAGCAGGTAGCAGGCTTTAAGGATATACATACAGGTAAGATAGAAGAGGTAATGCTGATAAAAAGTCCGGCAGATCTCGAACATTTTAAGGCTATGTACGGAATAGATAAAGAGATAGTAAAGGAATACTGATTATGAATATACAGATATTTGGGACTAAGAAATGTAATGATACTAAGAAGGCGGAGCGTTTCTTCAAGGAGCGTGGCATCAAGTATCAGTTCATTGACATGAAAGAAAAAGGTATGAGCAAAGGCGAATTTAACTCTGTTGCACAGGTAAATGGTGGTCTGGAGAAGATGATTAACTGGTATGGCAAAGACAAAGATTTGCTTGCACTCATTAAATATACTGCTGATGAGGACAAGCTGGAAAAAGTTCTTGAGAATCCGCAGGTAATCAAAACTCCGGTAGTAAGGAATGGAAAGCAGTCCACACTTGGTTATCAGCCGGATATCTGGAAAGGATGGAACTGATGTACATAATAAAGACAGTTAAAGGTGATATAACAAAAATTACAGATGTGCAGGCAATCGTTAATGCAGCCAATAATTCTCTATTGGGAGGTGGCGGAGTTGATGGTGCCATTCATCGTGCAGCAGGACCGGAGCTTTTAGTCGAGTGCAGAACACTTCATGGATGCGAGACAGGAGAGGCAAAGCTCACAAAGGCATATAATCTGCCATGTGATTATGTAATTCATACTGTTGGACCAGTATGGAATGGTGGCAGGAATAAAGAGGAAGAACTTCTTGCAGACTGTTATTTTAATTCTATGAAGCTGGCAATGGAGAATGGAATCAGAACAATCGCATTTCCATCTATATCGACAGGTGTGTACAGTTTTCCGGTAGAGCTGGCAGCGAAAGTTGCAGTTCATACAGTTAATAGATGTCTGCAGGATAATCCAGACAGCTTTGACTTGGTGGAATGGGTGCTGTTCGATACACATACTGAGGCGGTATATGAAGCTGAGGTTGATAAGTTGTATAAAATGGGATAATAAAAGAGTAAAACTATGACACATATAATAAAATAAGGAGAACAAGGTATGAGCGAAGTTGAAATTACAGGCATATTTGATGATGTGCTTGGAATGATTCATTAGGCAAAACAGAAAGCTGAGTATCAGGTTAATTCTACAATTATAGATTTATATTGGTCTATCGGTGAATATGTTTCAAAACAAATTGATGTAAATGGTTGGGGCAAGTCTACTGTGAAAGCTTTGTCTGATATATATTGAGTAAAGAACCTGGAATTAGAGGATATTCATCACAAAATATTTGGAGAATGAAACAGTTTTATGAAACTTACAGGGATAAACCAGAACTCTCAAAGCTGTTGAGAGAAAATACATGGTCTAATAATCTGCATATTAATCTC
>OJNL01001896.1_pt1 | contig 11042 bp, 10 predicted proteins | sample 1597581 | NCBI WGS metagenome assembly OJNL01 (sample SAMEA2452133, study PRJEB22498) | human gut metagenome | biome: human feces; feature: human gut; material: feces | place: Australia | collected 2012
CGCCCTTGTACTGGCCTAAAGTAACTTCTGGCTTAACTGCTACTAATGCGCTGTATACGAATGGCTCATCTTTGCCGATCTTCTCGATAGTAACTTCTGGTCTGGAAACGATATCCAGTCCGCTTTCCTTCATAGCCTCAGCGTAGGAAGCGTTGATTGCTTCATCAGCTGCATCCTCATAGAATACGCCTTCGCCATACATCTTTTCGATCATAGCCTGAGGAGCTTTTCCTTTACGGAAACCTGGGATCGCAAAGCGGTTCTTGTTCTTGTTGAACGCTTTCTTGATCGCAGCCTTAAAATCCTCAGCGCTGACTTCTACAGTCAGTTTTGCCATGTTTTTCTCTAATTTTTCTACCTGTACACTCATTTCTACGGGTTCCTCCTTGAAAATATATGTGATTCGCCCATATCCATGAGGGCGCTACACTTCAAGTTAGCATTATAACATGGCAGTCAGAAAAACGCTAGTATTTTTTGATAACTTTCATAAAAAAGCACACAATCTGCTGCAATTTCCGGCAGAACAGTCTCACCAAATAAAGTTCTATCCCCAGAAAACTATTGTTTAATCTTCTTAAAGTCGATATACTTATTTCAGAAAAACTCACAGAGAGGCGGATATAGACTATGTCAGTGACATTAAAAGATGTTGCAGAAAAATTGGGAGTAACAATCACCACAGTTCACAAAGCGCTTAACGGTAAAGAAGGCGTCAGCGAAAAACGACGCGCAGAAATCATGAAAGTTGCTGCGCAGATGGGATACAAAGTTAACTATATGGCATCCTCTCTCTCAAAGAAAAAATTTCACATTGCAGTTGTTCTGCCAAATACAGATGGGGATAACCGTTTTTACTATGGTGCTCTCTGGGACGGCATCCGAAATTATCTGGATACCGTAAGTGAATTTCCTATCACAGTTTCAGAATATGCCTATCCGCTTACCCGTGACGGCAACGGACTGGTCCTGGAAAAAATATTCACCCAGGACTCTGATGATCTCCAGGGATTGATCACCATTGCCATGGATCATGACCGCTCTTCTTATTTCCTAGAAAAATTTGCCAAAAAGCAGATCCCGGTGGTGCTTATTGGCGCTGATCTTCATACAGATTTTCGTCTTTGCTGCATCAAAGCAAATGATACAGCTGTGGGCTATCTTGCTGCAGAGCTGCTCACTGCTTTTCTTCCATCCGGCTATCCGGCAAAGATCCTTATGGCCGGAGACTATGGCTGCCTTGGCATGGAGGATCAGCGCCTTAATATGCAGGCATTTTCAGCTTACCTGCATACCTATGCACCATCTATTGAAACAGTTCCGTTCCAGGGTTCCGATCCCCTTGTTGTCAGCAAAGAGATCCGGCAGTATCTGACGGTCCGTCCGGATACCTATGCCATTTATACCTGCAGTGCCCGTTTTACCTACCATATTTCCCAATGCATCCGACAGTTAGGAATCCAGGACCGTATCCAGGTCATAGGCAATGATCTTTTCACAGAAAGCCGTCAGGCACTGTCCGATGGCATCCTGCGTGGAGTGATCGACAAAAAAATCTCCAAGCAAAGCGCTCTTGCCGTAAAGACCCTGTTTGATTATCTGCTAAAAAAGGATTATCCCCGCAGCAGCTGTCTGGTCATGGAACCGGAAGTAGTGTTAAGGAGCAATTTCCAAAGCCATTCAGACTTGCAAAAATAAACGTACCGACTATAAAAAAACGGTTATTTCCACGGCAGATGACTGCACAGGAAATAACCGTTTTCTCATATTTTATTTTTCTCAGTTTTTATACTTACTATATTTATACTTACAGAAGTGTTTCTACGTAAGCCTTGATCGCCTCATCCTTGCAATTTGCAAAGAACAGTTCCTTAAACTTTGGTCCGGCTACAGCGCCCTTTACCAGTTCCTGATCCAGTCCCTTGCAGCAGGTGATCACATCTTTAAAGTTGTTGGCTCTCACCTGATCCAGGATCTTCTTGTTTCTCTGCTCCGGTACTACACGCTCCGGCGGATAGCCGTTACCGCTGCCAAAACCAAATAATTTCTCAAAACTGTAACGAAGGTTCAGCTCACCGCCCCATCCGTAATTCTGTGCATATGGCATAGCTACGCAGTTTCCGTCATTCACCTGTGCAAACAGAAATGCATCTGATGGATTGGATACGTGTCCACACACTACATTTGGAAAACTGTTGCAGGCGATCATAGCTCCCTGACCAGTACCACAGCCTGTCACTACAAAATCTGCAGCTCCTGAAGAAAGAAGCAAGGAAGCCAGAATACCGCACTGCACATAGGTAAGCTGTGCCTCGTCATCTGCGGAATACATGCCGTAGTTGTCTACTACATGTCCCATTGGTTCCACTACTCCCTTAAGTTCACGGTAAATGATCTCGTTTTTGCCAGCCTGGCTGTTTTCGTTGATCAACGCAATTCTCATTATTTTATCCTCCTGATCCCTAAAATACATTTTCACCTATAACTGCGTCCTCTGACGCAGCCATATTTTTCTCATCTTGATCTTAATCTTACAGAAAATCTTCTCTCATAGGAGTAAAGATATCGATCAAAATACCATCTTCCAGACAGGTACAGCCATGCATCACTCCGTCCTGCTTCAGCAGCGTATCCCCTTTACTGACTGTATGTACTTCTCCGTCAATGGTAAATTCAAACTTACCGGATGCCACATAGGTGATCTGGGTATGTGGATGGTTGTGCATTGCTCCGATGGAACCTTTCTTAAAGGTATTTTCCACGCACATAACATTATCACAATAAGCTAAGACCCGGCGCACAACTCCTGGTGCTGTCTCCTGTGCCTCTGTTTTTTCATGAAAAACCCATCTTTGATCTTTATTTGGATAGTCCATAATTCCTCCTTGTTGATTTGATTGACATATATAATAAGCTTATTATATGTTCCTTATGGGGATGCGTCAAGAGTTAACGTTTACTTTTTTAAATATAATTCATTAAATTTGCGTTTTTTCTGAAAAATATATATAATGAAGCCCAGGGGGAATACTTAAAATGACAAACAAACCGATCTACATAAAAATATACGATAAAATAAAATCTGCCATCAAAGGCGGCACCATGGTCATGGACATCCGCACTACTCAGAATTATAACCAGGTCACTTCTGTAACTGAGTCTTTGCGAAAACGTGGCTATGATGTGACCACAGGAAGCATGATGATCGATGTGATCCCGGCTTCCAGGGATATTGCTGCAGACCTTTTTATACCGGAAGGAACGCCGGTTGCCCGGATCCAGAGACTGCAGCTGGCAGATGGCAGACCGGTAACTTTAATGGAAAACTATATTGAATATGCAAAAGTCCCTGGCATTGAGCAGCACAGCGGCCATTTCGTTGCCCTGTATCAGTTTTTAGAAGAGACCTATGGCCTGATCATCGATGCTACCAGGGACCGTATTTCAGCCAAATCTGCAGATTTCTTAGAAGCCCGTGTCCTGGAAACAGAACCCAAAACCGCTCTTTTAGTGATCCGGCGTATTTCCTATTATCAGGATAAGCCGGTGAGTATTGACCACGTGCGCATCATTGGCAGCCAGTACGAGGCAGAGATCTCAGGAAAAGGAAGGAGCAAATAATATGTGTCTCACAGAACTTGCAAAAAAGATCGACATCAGCTGCGTCCAGGCATTCCATACCCGTGATGAGATCGACTCTATGGTAGAAGCTGCCATCCGGTATCATTTCGCTGCTGCTTTCACCCTTCCTGCCTTTTCTTCTTATATAGCAAAAAAGCTGGCTGATTACCCGGACATCCACACAGGAGGCGTCATCAGCTTTCCGGGAGGCGGTGATACTATTTTCCAGAAAAGCAGACAGGCAAAAGAACTGCGTGAAGCCGGTTGTAAAGAGCTTGATATGGTTATGAATTTAACAGCTTTGCGGAGTCATGAAGACAATTATGTACTGGAAGATATTGGTGCTGTTCGGGAAGCAGCCGGTAAAGATATCTTAAAGGTCATTATTGAAGCACCTCAGCTGACAGAGGAAGAAATACGCAGGGCAGTAAATTTATGCATCCGGGCCGGTGCTGATTACGCAAAAACAAGCACAGGCTGGTATCCTGCACACCCTTCTGCCCTCTCTCAGGTACAGATCATGACAGATGAGGCAAAGGGACGTATTAAGATCAAAGCTGCCGGAGGGATCCGCACATTAGAAACCATCCATGCCATGGAAAAAGCCGGCTGTGACCGTTTTGGCATCGGTCTCTCTTCTGCTTTAAAGCTTTTTACGGACCTGTCTTAATGATCGATCCTGTATCTGCCCTTTTAAAGATACCTTTCAATAACCTTTCTGGCATTTATTCTAAAAAGATACCTGAAACATTGTGAAATATGCCTATAAAGTCACCATTGATTTTATGACCTTTTAGTGATATATTTTTAACTATCAGATGATATTTTTTTAACAAACAAATACTATATAAATGCATCATTGAAAGGAGAACATTATTTATGAAGGGTTACGCAATGTTAAAAATCGGAGAATCTGGCTGGATTGAGAAAGACCGTCCTGCATGTGGACCAATGGACGCTATCTGTAAGCCATTAGCAGTTGCTATCTGTACTTCCGATGTACATACTCTCTGGGAAGGCGCTATCGGCGACCGCCACAACATGATCTTAGGACATGAGTGCTGTGCAGAAGTAGTTGAAGTTGGTTCTATGGTAAAAGATTTCAAGCCAGGCGACCGTGTATTAGTTCCTGCTATCACTCCTGACTGGAACTCCTTAGAGGCTCAGGCTGGTTTCTCCATGCACTCCGGCGGTATGTTAGCGGGCTGGAAATTCTCCAACTTCAAAGATGGCGTATTTTCCGAATACTTCCATGTAAATGATGCAGACGGCAACCTGGCACTGCTGCCATCCAACATCAGCCCAACTGACGCATGTATGCTGTCTGATATGGTTCCTACCGGTTTCCATGGCGTAGAGCTGGCAGATGTTCAGTTTGGTGATACTGTTTTAGTAGTTGGTATCGGACCTGTAGGACTTATGTCTGTAGCAGGAACCAATATGCGCGGCGCTTCCCGCATCATCGCAGTTGGAACCCGCCCTGTCTGCGTAGAAGCAGCTAAGAAGTACGGCGCTACCGATTTCGTAAGCTACAAGAACGGCCCGATCTGGAAACAGGTTATGGATATGACAGACGGCAAGGGCGTTGACAAAGTTGTCATCGCAGGCGGCGGCGTTGAAACCTTCGCAGAAGCAGTTAAGTGCTTAAAGCCAGGCGGCAAGATCGGTAACGTAAACTACCTTGGCTCCGGCGATACCATTGATATCCCACGTACAGAATGGGGCGTTGGTATGGGTCACAAGCAGATTAACGGCGGTTTAATGCCAGGCGGACGTTTACGTATGGAAAAACTGGGCGCTTTAGTATCTGCCGGAAAACTGGATGTTTCCCCATTAAGCACTCATGTATTCAAGGGCTGGGATCACCTGGAAGAAGCATTATTCCTTATGAGAGACAAGCCAGCTGACCTGATCAAGCCAGTTGTTGTGATCGAAGAATAAAGACTTTAATGGCTAAATAGCATACTTATCTTGAGGACGCGCTTCTGGCGCGTTCTCGTTCTACTACAGGAAAACAGAGCACGTACTCTGGGAATTGGGGATTTTGGTTATCATATGAAAATACTGATCGTATCCGGCTTCCTGGGCGCAGGAAAAACTACTTTTATCAAGGCATTGGCAAAACACACAAAAAAAGACTTTGCCATACTGGAAAATGAATACGGTGCCGCTGGCATTGACGCAGACCGGCTGCGTGCAGAAGAAGGTCAGAGCCCTGTCAACATCTGGGAAATGACAGAAGGCTGCATCTGCTGCTCTGCCAAAGGAGATTTTTCCCTGTCCGTTCTCTCCATTGCCAATACCATTGACCCGGAATATCTGGTCATCGAACCTACCGGTGTCGGTATGCTTGGCAATGTCATGGAAAATTTAAAGCAGATCGAATACGAGCATATTTCCATTTTGGCACCTGTGACCATTGCAGATATCTACAGCTACCGGCGTTATTTAAAAGAATATCCTGCTCTTTACGAGAACCAGATCAAAGATGCCGGAACTATTTTCCTGTCAAAGTCCGAACAGGCTTCTGCTGAAGAAAAAGAAGAAGCCAGACAGGTCTTAGCCGGGATCAATCCCACAGCTACGATCTATACAGACCACTACTCTTCTCTTCCTGAGAAAGACTGGCTGCGGCTTCTTGAAACAGGGTATGACGGACGGTTGTACCAGGTAAAGGCAGAAGAAACCGAAAACCTTCCGGATACCTTTTCCATTGAAAACGCCTATTTTTCTTCCCCAGAGTCTCTTCTTATATTCTTAGAAGATCTGATCCGGGGACAGTACGGAAATATTTTCCGCGCCAAAGGACAGATCCTTGCCGGTTCCCAGTGGTTTCAGTTTGATGTAGCCGACAGCCGTTATGGCATTACAGGCTGTGAACCCCAAAAGACTGGAAAAGCTGTATTCATCGGCACAGAGATACACAGACAACCCATCCGCCGTGTGGTATTAAGTAAGATGATCCAGAAAAAAATCGTCGTAAAAAAACGATGAACATTGACAGTCTGAGCATACCTGATCTTCCCAAAAACGCCTTTCACCAGGCGTTTTTTAATGTTCTCTTTTTAAAAAGTGTCTGGAAACATATGCCTGTAATTGCATTTTATCTTCTCCTATGTTAAACTGTTTTAGATATAGCAAAATCATATTTATAAAAATAAAGGGGTTAAATCACATGAGCAAAAACAAACGAAGTACATTCTCCGGAAAACTGGGCTTTGTACTGTCTGCTGCCGGTGCTTCTGTAGGACTTGGAAACATCTGGCGATTTCCGTATCTGGCTGCCAAATATGGCGGCGGCATCTTTTTACTGGTCTACATCATCCTGGCTCTTACCTTCGGCTACACCATGATCATGGCTGAGACATCTTTGGGACGAATGACCAAAAAGAGCCCGGTAGGCGCTTACCAGAGTTTTGGAAAATCCAAATGGCTCTCTCTTGGCGGCTGGATCAATGCCATTATCCCGATCCTGATCGTTCCTTACTACTCCGTAATCGGCGGATGGGTCATCAAATATCTGATCGGCTATTTCAGCGGACAGGCGCAGACACTTGCCTCTGACACTTATTTTTCCGCTTTTATCTCCAATGGAGCTTCCACAGAGATCTGCTTTATTGTTTTTACCTTCTGCACCTTAGGCATCATCTACGCAGGTGTGCAGAATGGTATTGAACGTGTTTCCAAGTTTATGATGCCGGTCCTGGTAGTTCTTTCCGTGATCATTGCCATTTATTCTGTTACCAGACCTGGTGCTTTGGAAGGCGTTAAATACTTTCTGGTACCCAATCCGGCAAACTTTTCCTGGATGACAGTTGTTTCCGCCATGGGCCAGATGTTCTACTCTCTGTCCATTGCCATGGGTATCCTGGTGACTTTCGGCTCCTACATGTTAAAGGATATGTCCATTGAAGACTCCACCCAGAATGTAGAGATTTTCGATACTGCTATCGCCATTATGGCAGGTCTTATGATCATCCCTGCAGTATTTGCTTTCTCCGGCGGTGATCCTGATACACTGAACGCCGGTCCTGCACTGATGTTTATTACCATTCCAAAAGTATTTGCCAATATGGGCCTTGGAACCGGTATCGGTATCCTGTTCTTCTTACTGGTATTATTTGCAGCAATGACCAGCTCCATCGCACTGACCGAAAGCGCCGTTTCTACCTTTGAAGATGAGTTGTACTGGGGACGTAAGAAATCCACCATTGTCATGGCTGTTATTATGGTATCTCTTGGTTCTCTGTCCTGTCTGGGATACGGACCTTTGGCAAATGTGACCATCATCGGCATGCAGTTTCTGGATTTCTTTGATTTCCTCACCAACTCTGTGATGATGCCGATCGCAGCCATTGCCACCTGCCTTCTGGTCTCCAGAGTCATCGGTGTAAAAAAGATCGAAGAAGAAGTCACCTTAGAAGGAAAGCCATTCCGAAGAAAAAAGATCTTCTATTTTATGATCCAGTACCTGTGCCCTATCTTTGCAGCCATTATCCTGATCAGTTCCGTGGCAAATGCATTTGGATGGATTTCTATGTAGTTTTTACCAATAACTCTTATATTGTTTCCTATGCCAATTAAAAGACTGCTGCAAAATGGATTTTCTCCGTTATGCAGCAGTCTTTATACTATTTACCTTATTATTTTCTTTCTGTACACAGTTTATAAATATCAATCATCTGAGACTTTCCGATCTTTACAAAATTACCTACTGGAATCGTATCCCCATAAGTTGCCTTATCGGCCATTTCTTCAAACGCATCTGTCGGTAATCCGGCATCTTCAAACGTCAAAGGCATTCCCAGTTTTTTAAAGAATTCTCTCATACGTCTGATACCTTCCAGACATATTTCATCTTCTTCTCCATATGCCAGATCTACATCCCATACTCTTACTGCAAACTGCATAAAGCGTTTTTTATCATGACTGTAAACATATTCCATCCATGCAGGATATACAATAGAAAGACTTGCTCCATGAGCAATATCGTAAAGTCCGCTCATTTCCAGCGCGATACGATGGGACGCCCAATCCTGTACTCTTCCTGTATTTAATAATCCATTATGAGCGAGAGTTCCTGCCCAGACAATTTCGGCTCTTGTGTCATAATTTTCCGGCTCTTTTAAAGTTTTCTCTCCATTGGCAATAATACTGCGAAGTGCTGCTTCACATAACCGATCTGTCAGATCCACATGTGTTGTGTTGGTAAAATAGCGTTCCATAATATGGGTCATCATATCTACAACTCCACAGCCGATCTGGTATGCAGGCAATGTAAATGTAAGTTCAGGATTTATAATGGCAAATACCGGGCGGATCAGGTCCAGATTAATACTCTTTTTATACCATCCATCTTCATTTGTAATAACAGAGCTTAAACTTGATTCACTTCCAGCTGCCGGTATAGTACAAATTACGGCTGTTTTTAGGGTTTTCTTTGGGGTATCTTTACCAAGATAAAAATCCCAGACATCTCCCTCATAAGGGACACCAACACCGATTGCTTTCGCAGTGTCAATAGCACTTCCGCCACCGATCGCAAGGATAAAATCAATTTTCTCATTGCGGCATATTTCAATTCCTCTGCGCACCAGACTTAGCCTCGGATTTGGTTTCACGCCTCCCAATTCCAGAATATCAATTTTCTGCTGTTTCAATGAACTGCTTACTGCATCAAAAAGCCCATTTTTCTTAATACGGTCTGAGCCATATACTACGAGTACCTTATTACAGTCACTGTATTTTCGTATTTTCTCTCCAACCTGTTCCTGCGTACCTTTTCCAAACACAATTTCTGTCGTATTAGAAAATTCAAAATTGATCATATTTCTTCCCGTCCTTATCTGTATAATTCTGCCTTTCCCAAAGATCCAAATAACTCCATTTTCTCCCGGATCACCTGTTTTGCATCATTGATTCCTGGAGTCAATACTTTAGCAGGAACAAATCCACCTGTTTCCTGAATCACTTCATCTACCTTCTTAAAGAACGCATATTTAAAATCACTTGAAATATTCACTTTTCGGATTCCAATCTGGCATGCCCTACGGATCTCATCATCCGGATTGTTGCTTCCACCATGAAGGACTAATGGTACAGGTGCAACTTCTTTGATCCGCTCTAACAGCTCCAGCTGAAGTTTTGGCACAAATCCTTTTGGATAGATTCCATGCGCTGTTCCAATTGCAATTGCAAGGCAGTCAACCCCTGTTTTGGTTACAAAATCAATGACATCTTCCGGATTTGTATATGTAACATTTTCTACTCCACCTTCATCTGAGTTACTCATAACTCCGATGGTTCCAATCTCACCTTCCACTGATACTCCTACCATATGTGCCAAGTCTGTTACTTCTTTTGTGAGGCGGACATTTTCCTCATAAGGCAGTTCTGAACCATCAAGCATAACTGATGTGAAACCTGCCTGGATCGCTTTCATACACTGTTGAATGGTTTTTCCATGATCCAGATGAAGAACAAAGGGAACTTTACTGTTAGATAATCTTGCCCTTACATACTGATAAAAATCTCTTGTGGCAAAATCAAATTCACCTGGTGCTACCTGTACAATGGCCGGCGCATTCTGCGCTTCTGCCTCTTCTACCACTGCACGAAACAGTGAACTCTCCGTTGCATTAAATGCACCTACTGCAAACTGATTTTTGTCTGCTACTTTTAACATTTCCTCCATATTGATCAGCATATTTATTTTCCTCCTTAAATATTATTTATTCTCCCATTCATTTCCCTTAAAATGTTTCTATTTTGATCTCCCCATCATCTGAAGCTGCACCAGTCTCTGTTCCTAAATCTTCAAAGCTTTCATCTTCCTCGGTTACAGGTTTTTTAAGCAATGATAAGATGACTCCTGTTATCACACTGCCGATAGCAAGTGCCAGACAGAACTTTGCCGGATTAGTAAACAACGGTACAGAAAGCATTCCGCCATGAGGTACTGGTGAGCCGCATCCCCACATCATAGATAAACCACCTGCAACTGCGGAACCACATACACAGGAGAAAACCACACGAACTAAATCTCTTGCTGCGATTGGAATAACGCCTTCTGTGATCATGCAAAATCCCATAGGAACAGCTGCTTTTAAAGCTTCCTTTTCTGCCTTTGTATATTTATTTCTGGTAAGGAGACAGGAAATAGCAATTCCAAAAGGAGGAATCATGGAACCTACAAATTTAACTGCTTCTGGTTCTAAAACTCCATCCACCATAAGTCCATTTACAAAAGTTGACATTGTCTTATTAACAGGACCACCAAAATCAAAACATGCCATTCCACCTAAAACTGCACCAAATACAAATTTAGAACCATTCTGAAGACCACTGATTGCTGCTGTCAGCGTTACCTGAAGCCATGCAAACGGCTGCCCTACTACTGTAAACATAAGAACAGATGCTAC
>OJNL01001909.1_pt1 | contig 10985 bp, 8 predicted proteins | sample 1597581 | NCBI WGS metagenome assembly OJNL01 (sample SAMEA2452133, study PRJEB22498) | human gut metagenome | biome: human feces; feature: human gut; material: feces | place: Australia | collected 2012
GGTGGACGTGGAGCCTTACGTGGCATGGAGAGAAGGGCGGTTCGTGTTCCGGGCGATGACGCTGGATTTGATCATGCGCCAGTTGCAACGCTGGTATGATTTCGAGGTGTTCTACCAGAATCCGGAATTGAAAGACTACGAGTTCCGGGGCGTGATCAAAAGGGATATGGATCTGGATAAAGTGTTGTCCGTGATTAAAGTAACGACAAATGTTGATTTCGAGGTAAAAGGAAAAGTGATAACTATTATAAAACGTTAGGAAAGAAATACGGGGATTGCCGCTAACAACCCCCGTGTTCATTCTCCGAAGAGAATTCAAGTATTAATTCAATTACAAAGCTATGAAAAAAAAACGAAGTATGTGCATGAATTGCACATTCAGGGAACTTTTTAACCTATTGCGAGTGATGAAAATTGTGATTTTATTTATGCTGATAGGGCTGACCCACCTTTCAGCAGAGGTTCGCAGCCAGAATGCATCGGTTAGTCTGAAGCTGAAAGATGCTACGATTGAACAAGTGATTCTGGAGGTCGAAAAACAGTTAAAACAGGATTTCTTTTTTAGCAAGAAAGAGGTGGATGTGACAAGAAAGATTTCCGTGAATCTGAACCAAGCAACGCTGGACGAGTTGGTACAAGTGATTTTCGGAGAAAGTTTCGGCTACCGCTTGGTTGACAATTTGATCGTGATTACCCCGAAAGCGGTTGTTGCCAAGGAGGAAGAGAAAACGATTCTGATGAAAGGGCAGGTGGTGGATAAAGGAGGAGATCCTTTACCCGGAGTCACCGTTCTTGTTGAAGGTACAACGGTGGGATGCGCCACGGATATTGACGGGAAGTTTAGTCTTCCTTTGCCTAAAGAGCTAAAGGATGTGGTGGTTGTTTTCCGTTTTGTCGGGATGGTGACGCAAAAGGTGAAACTGGCAGATATTAAGGATAAAGAGATTCTGGCCGGTAAGAAGGATTTGAAGGTTGTGATGGAGGAACAAACTGAAAATCTGGAAGACGTGGTGGTGACGGGTATCTTTACTCGTAAGAAAGAAGGGTTCACGGGATCAGCAACACGGGTTTCTAGGGATGAGATTAAACGAATGACTTCCGGTAATGTCTTGAAGGCGTTAGAGATGTTAGATCCCGGTTTTAGGATGAATGCGAGTAATCTGGCCGGTTCGAATCCAAATGCAATACCGGATTTTCAAATGCGAGGGCAAGCTAGCATGGGTAATTACCAGAGTGATGACGTGGTTGTGTTGCGTGGAGATGTAAATACTCGTCCGAATCAACCGTTGTTCGTGTTGGATGGAGTGATTGGCGTGGATGCAACTACGATCATGGATCTTGACCCAGAACAAGTGGAATCAATTACATTGTTGAAGGATGCGGCTGCGACGGTTATTTATGGTTCAGAGGCTGCCAATGGAGTGGTAGTCGTGGAAACAAGAGCCCCGCTACCGGGAAAAGTACGCTTCACGTATAATGGTAATTACGAACTGGAATGGCCGGATTTGAATGTTTATGATATGATGAATGCGAAAGAGAAGCTGGAAATAGAGGAGTTGGCGGGGTATTATGATCAAAAGGATAACTTGGGATTGATGAATTATTATAATAATCTTCGCCAGGAGGTGATGCGGGGTGTGAATACCTATTGGTTGGCAGAACCAGTGAAGACTGCTTTTTCTCATAGACATGGTTTGACTGTGGAAGGGGGAGACCATACGTTGCGTTATAAAATTTATCTGGGAGCCAAATGGGCACCCGGTATTATGAAAGAAACGGATTTAAATACTAAAACAGGAAAGATTGATTTGAATTATCGTAATAATAAAATTTTGATTAATAATCAATTGACTGTGGATTATTCAAATGGTACTAGGGTTTCTCCTTATGGAAGTTTTCAAGATTACACGAAAATAAATCCTTATTATCGTAAGACTGATGAACATGGAAATATTAAGCAAGTATTGGATGATCATAGTATTGGTGATAATTATGAATTTGTCGCTTATTATGGTACGCCAACTTTAAATCCTTTGTGGAATGCACAGTTTGATTCAAAGAATGAAAGCCGGAATTTTGAACTTCGGGAGGCTTTAAAATTGGAGTACTTGCCATTTGAGAATTTCCGTTTAAGTTTGGATTTTACGCTAACTCGGAAGGATGGAACGGTAGAGGTGTTTAACTCTGCCCAGCATAATGACTTCTTTCTTGAGGAAGACCCGGCTAAAAAAGGATTGTATGAATGGACTAAAACAGAGGGAACTCAATATAGATTAAGTTTGTCGGGAGCGTATACTAAAGGGTTGGGTGATCATTTGTTGACAGCTTATTTGCGATATAGTGTGAATGAAAATTCTACAAAATCGACTACATTGTCCATGAAGGGATTTCCGAATGATAAGTTGAGTGAAGTGTATATGGGAACGGAATACAAGAACACATCAGGAAGCGAGAGTGTTGCTCGATCTTTAGCTTTCGTGATGACCTTGAATTATGCTTATAAACAACGTTATGCTTTTGATTATAGTATGAGTGTCAATGCATCTTCAGAGTTTGGAAAAAATAACCGTTATGCCCCGTTCTGGTCTGCCGGAGTACGTTGGAATGCAGAAAAAGAACCTTTTATTAATAACTTAGGTATTTTTGATGAATTGGTGGTGAGGGGGACTTACGGTATTACGGGATCTCAGGGATTTACTCCTTATCAGTCTTTACAGATGTATACGTATTCTAATTTGATGAAAACTTACAAGAGTTCGGATGTGGTGGGGACGGAGATATACGGTTTGGGAAATCCGGATTTAAAATGGCAACAGACAGAAAATTATAATGCATCATTGGATTTTACCATGTTTAATAATATTCTGAGTGCAAGATTCGAGTACTACGAGAAATATACGAAAAATACGTTGTTGGATTACACGATGGCTCCGTCTGTCGGATTCCCGACAATGAAAGAGAATTTGGGAAGAATTTCTAATAAGGGATATGAGGTGACGTTACGTTTAATGCCATATAGTGATCCTGCAAGACAAGCTTATTGGAACGTGATTTTTACCGGTTCTCATAATAAATCACGGATAGAGGAAATTTCTAATGCCTTGAAAGTGATGAATGAAAAACAAATGGAAATTGCGGATGAGGTTGAAGACCCGTACGTTACCGGTTTAGAAGATAAACGTAAAAAACGTCCCTTACCCCGTTATGAGAACGGTTATTCTCAAACTACGATTTGGGCGGTTCGCTCGATGGGTATAGATCCACAATCCGGTAGGGAGGTATTTTTGACTAGAGATGGTCAACTGACAAATGAATATTCTGCAATTGACCAAGTCCCGGTTGGAGATACTGAACCTAAATTTCAGGGTTCTGTTTCAACGACATTTACCTATAAAGGGTTTAGTTTAACGCTTGCCGGTCAATATCATTGGGGGGGCCAGACTTTTAACCAGACGCTGATAGATAAGGTGGAAAATGCTAACTTACGAATGAATGCGGATCGGAGAGCTCTGTATAGTCGATGGAAAAATCCTGGGGATCAGGTGTTTTTTAAGGCAATAGATGGAGATATTGCTAAGATGGATACAAAGGAGAGTTCGCGTTTCGTGATGGATGATAATGAATTTTATTTTTCAACTATAAATTTATCCTATCGATTGGACGGGCAGAAATGTGATTGGCTTAAACGGGTAGGGATTAGTGCTGCGACAATTGGAGTGTATATGGAAGATATTTGTCGGTTCTCGTCGATTAAGATGGAACGAGGAATTGACTATCCTTTCTCTCGTCAAGTGTCCATGTCGTTGAATGTAACTTTTTAAATTGATAAACGATGAAAAAGTATATAGTTAGCATTTGTTTAGGAATGTTCTTGTTTGCCTCCTGTTCTAATTGGTTAGATGTAAAACCGAAGACGACGGTGGAAGAAGAAGAGGTTTTTAGCCGGGAATTAGGTTTTAAAGAAGCTTTAACCGGTGCGTATATAAAGATGGCGTCAACTGATTTGTATGCCAGAAATTTGAGTTATGGTTTCTTGGATATATTGGGACAACGTTACCAGATTAATGCAGTGGCAAATTATGAGAATCCCCTGTGGTATACATTTCCATCTACATACACGGAAAGTTACACGGAAGCGATTTGGTCGAAGATGTATAACGTGATCGCTAATTTGAATAATTTGTTGTACTACTGTGATAAAAACAGAGATGTGTTTACCACGGAACATTATTACGAAATTATTAAAGGGGAGGCTTTGGGTTTGAGAGCGTTTTTGCATTTTGATTTGTTACGGATGTTCGGACCGATATATAAAGACAACCCAACAGCAAAACGAATTGCTTATCGGACGGAGTTTAATCAGGAACCGAAGGAAATGCAACCTTCTAATGTAGTGGTGGATAGTGTTATTGCTGATTTGAAAAGAGCTGAAATCTTACTGACAAAAACAGATCCGTTGAATTTTGAATTTCCAAAAACAGAAGATGGGAATGGTGGAACGGGAAAAGATGGCTTTTTGGAGTATCGTCACAAGCGAATGAACTTGTATGCGGTGAAAGCGATGTTGGCGAGAGTCTACTTGTATGCAGGAAATAAGACGGAGGCGGTTAATTATGCGAATCAAGTTATTGACGGGAAGTATTTTGATCTGATCGGGGATGCTACAGATGTTTTACGTTCAAAAGAGATTGTGTTCTCTGTTTACGTGGACAAGTTTGATCAACAAGTGACGGATATAACCAATGGTACATCCTATTTGATCGTTAAGGAGAGTTTCTTGAATGAAATGTTTGATGTGGCTAATGATGGGACAAATGATTTGAGAATCAGAGAGGGTGTTGGATTTGATTACGGAACAAACGGAATCAAAATGCGGAAATATAAGCAAGAAAACTTATGGGCATCCACGGAAGGAACCGTTGTTTTAATACGTTTATCTGAAATGTATTACATTTTGGCGGAATGTGCGGCAACTCCGGGTGAAGCGGCTGAGTTCTTGAATAAAGTACGAAATATACGCGGGGTAGATCCGGTTGTTTGTACGGAAGCTAACAGATTGGATGAGATTGAAAAAGAGTACCGCAAGGAATTTTACGGGGAGGGGCAATTGTTTTTCTTCTACAAGCGTCATGCTTACACGACATTTTTGCATAGCCCCGTGAACCAAATGGCTGAAAGTAATTATATGTTCTCTTGGCCGGATAATGAAACTTTATTTGGTAAAACAAATTAAGACATCGTGAATGTTGTATTTACTGATAAAATGAGAGATTTATGAAAAATATGGCAATTATATTACAGGTTTTAATCACGTTACTTTTTCTTCAGAGTTGTGAGGAATACGAGATGGTGCAATATGGAGAGGGAAACGAGATTAATTTTATGGCTGATTATTATTTAGGTAAAGAGAAGAAACCGTATTGGGTGGATGAAACAGAATATTTGCATTATGAGACAAATTTCGGGATTAATCCTCGTGGAGATTCTTTGTTATTGGATACTCTTCTGGTAGGGGTTAAAATAAGTGGAGTTCCTGCAGATCATCCTCGAAAGGTTGCGTTCACCACGAAAAAACTGGGTGATAATACATTGGAGATTGTATGCCCGGAGGAGTATTATGTTCCGGCAGACACGGGTGTTGCCGTGTTTAAAGTTTTGATAAAACGTCCGGAAAAACGAAATACAGAATATTCTGCATACCTGACTTTTGATTACGAGAAATCGGATTTTAAAGCGGGTACTGTTGAAAGACAAACTTTTGAATTGAGGGTAGAAAATTCTGTCAATTTGGAATTGTGGGGATCTTCTCAAGAAGAATGGGATGGATATTACGCGATGTTTTTTGGAGATTATAGCGAGACGAAAGCTCGTTATTTAATCACGAAATACGGGGGAACGGTATTGAATGAATGGACGATGACGAATCAATTTTATGATGTTCTTTACTCGAATGGCTTCTACCTGGATTTTGAAGAGTATAAAGCAGATCCTGATAATGCACCCTTGATAGATGAAAATACGGGTGAATGGATTGAGATTCCTGATATTTCAGAATTACTTTAAAAATAAGAAATTATGAGAAGATTAATTTATATACTGGCTTTGTTACTGTTTGTTTCTTGTTATGATGATAAGGGAAATTATGATTATGAAGATATTAATACGGTAGCAGTTGAATTGGATGAGTTGTATTCCGTGCGTTTGGACAAGGATACCACGCTTACCATTGTACCCCGGCTGTCACAGCTCTTGCAAAAGGACGATGAAAATTTGAGTTATGTTTGGTTATATTCTACTATCAATCATAATTTCTATGGTTTGGCAAGTCGTGAAGGTTTTGACACGGTGAGTATAGAACCTAGTTTACGTTTTCATATAGACCCGGAAGAGAAAAATTTGAAATACGAGCATTTTTTTCGTTTGAATGTGTTTGACAAGGTAACGGGAATTGAATATCCGGTAAATACGACGATCAAGTTGATTAAACCTTATGATGGAACTTGGATGGTTTTACATAGTAAAAACGGACAGACGGAATTGGGGTCGATTGAATATATCGGTGCTGATATCGTGGTGAATGAAGATGCCTATTATAAAGAATCAGGCAAGCGATTGACAGGTAAACCACTTTGTTTGGGACAATATACAACGTCGGTTAAATATTATGGAACTGGGAGTAGCTGGAACATGTTTTATGTGCTTACTGATGTCGCCAAAGAGGCCGGAGTTTATTGTCAATGGAAAAAATTCGAGAAAAAGGATAGTTTGTCTCGAATGGTTGCCCCGATGGCTCAAGCGGGTTTTGATTTCCGACATGTGGAGATGATGGATGGTGATGGAAGTGCCAGTGCTCTTTTGTTGTCCAATGGAGTTCTTTATCAGATCCCTAGGGCCGGTAAAGTGTATAAACCGGGAAGCGGGTTGACCGGGGATGTGAAGATTACCTTGGCATCTAAAGTTATTAACAATGCTTTGTTGTATGATGAGGCCGGACATCGTTTTGCATTCTATTATAATAAAAGTGACGGATTGGGCGTGAAGAAATATGATCCTTTGTACTTTAATGAGAGCGAGGAAAATAGTGATTTGATTCAATCTATTCCGGTTCGAGATGGTAATGCTACGGGTGCGGATCCCAACAAGTTAGCTCCGGATCAAAAAGTGTTGTATGTAGGAACCGGATATCAATTTGATCAAGGTTGGACAAGTATGTATGCTTATGGTTTGGCTAAAAGTGATGACAAATGTTTTGTTTATGAATTTAACCCAAGAGGGTTTACTTATGCTGATTATGCCTCTTTTAATGCTTATTATCAGATAGATTTACCTAAAGGATTAGATGAAAATGCTTGTTTTGCTTCAACGCCACCTTATAGTGGTATTATTTTTTACGCATCGGGTAATACTGTTTATCGTTTAGACTTTAAACAGGCCGGCGGAAAAGCTACTGCAATTTATACTCATACAGGAGGGAAAGCTACGAAAATGAAATTTGCCAAGCGGAAGGCTCCCGGAGCAGGAGAATTTGCAGCCTATGAGTTTGATTTGCAACGTAGTTTAGGTGTTTCGTTTGATATGGGAAATGGCAAGAGTGATTTCGTTATCTTGAATTTGTCATCAACCGGTAGTGTTGGGGCTAATAGTGTAACTTATCCGGCAACACAGGTATATTCTGATTTTGGAGAAATAGCTGATTTTGTATTTATTTAAAAAAGGTATTAAGATGAAGTGGATGATTATTATATGGGGGTTACTGTCATTAGTGGGATGCCAGAGTAAGCCTGAAGGATTCGTGATAAAAGGAGAATTTCAAGGTGCACCGGAAAATGAATGGGTATATTTAATGAATACCGGGCAGACGATGTATTATGATAGTGTGCAGTTGAAAAAAGGAAGATTTGAGTTTAAAGGGAAAGTGGATTACCCGGAATTACGTTGTATTACTTATTTTAACGATCCGTCGCAACGAATTTATGGGTGGGATAAGATCATGGAGTTACCGATATATGTGGAAAATTCTACTATTCGGGTTTCTTTACCTTTTGCAGAGTTACCCTCAAAATTAGAGAAAAAAGTACCGGAAAATTTGCGTGTAGAAGGTTCTTATGCTCATGATTTATATGCGAAATATAAAGAACGGGTAACGCCTTTTGTTGTAAAAAATGATAGTTTGTTTGATGCTTATCGTCGTGCTTATTATTATAAGAAAGGGACGGAGGATGATGTGTTCCGTTGTGTGAGGGGGATGGATGCTATGCGTGATAGTGTTTTTGCCGTGGGGGTTGAATTTATCCGGCAACATCAGGAGTCTCCGGTAGCTTTATATGTGGCAAAAAATCTACGGGTAAGAGCTTACGATAGAGAGAAAGCGAAAGAAGTGGTCGGGTTCTTACCGGAAAACGTGAAAGCCACCCCGATGGGACAGCAAGCTATGAAAGCTTTATTGGAACAGCCGCTTTACGTGGGAGATGTGTTGCCTGATTTTGATGTGTTGGATGTAGATTTGAAAACGGTAAAGTTGTCAACGCTATTGCAAAAGGGACATTACACGTTGGTGGAATTATGGGCATCTTGGTGTGGACCTTGTCGGGCAGATATTCCTCATTTAAAAGAGACTTATCAGTGCTATCATGAAAAAGGTTTTGAAATGGTTAGTATCTCTATCGACGATGATATGGATGCATGGTTGAAAGCTGTAAAAGAAGAAGGTATGCCTTGGACTCAGGTTTGTGGAGCAAACGGGAAAGGTTATAAAAAAGAATGTATGGATTTGTTTGGTGTTAGCGGTGTACCTTCATGTGTTTTGATTGATAAGGAGGGGCGGGTAATTAGTACAAATGCACGCGGGGGATGGTTGAACGAGAAGTTGGCCGCTTTGTTTAAAGAATAAAGATTCGGTTTTATAAAATTTGTATTGTATGAAAAATGTATTGTTAGTCGTATTGTTTATGATCGGCGTTGTCGGTTATAGTGTAGGGAAAAACGTGCGGTTGCACGGTTCTTTGAAAGAGTTTGGTACGAATGTGGTTTCGATGGATTTTGATGGAGCTGCAGGGGAAATTTCCAAAGAGTGGAGTCAGAAGATCATGGTGAATAAAGATGGTAGTTTTGATTTTTCTTTTGACTTGAAAAAGCCGGGATATTATTCGGTGGGGCGGAACACGTTGTATTTAACCCCGGGAGATGATATGGAGGTATATTTAGGGACATCACAACCACAAAGCTGGTTTAAAGGGAAAGGTGCCGACGTGAATAATTACATGAAAGGACGTTTGTTTCCGAAGGCTGGATCATTTTTAGAGGCGGGGAGAAACGTCCTTTCAGTTTCGAAGAGACGAAAAAATATATTGACGAGCGGGCTGCCCAACGGGAGAAAGAATTGAAGGCTTTGCCGAACGCAAGCAAGGAGTTCGTGGAGTTGGAAATGATGCGTATCAAGGCAGATGTGGCGAATAGTTATATGGCATATTTATGGTATTCTGATCTTTTAAAGGATTGTAAAACAAGGGAAGAGGGAGGAAAGGTTGCGAATGATTTTAACAAATCTATCCGGGAATATATCAATCCGTTGTTAAAAGAGATTTCTGCTAAAGATCAGTATTTGGAAGTTGCCGTGGTGAGAGATGTGTTGTTGAGTTGCTATGATATGGATGCTTCTATTTTTGATTTCCCGAAGTCTCAGCGATTGAAAGAATTGAATGATGCTTACGTGACTGGGGAGCGTATGGATGAGGAAATGACTAAACCTCTCTACGATGAATTGCATGCTTTCGGTTCGAAGTTGAAAAATGCTGATTTCAAGCAGGCGTTTATGGGACGGTTGGAGAAACGGGCGAAATTGATGGAAGGACGTCCGGCTATTGATTTTGCTGTCGTGGATATGAACGGGAAAGAGGGGAAATTGAGTGATTATAAGGGAAAGGTGTTATTCGTTGATTTTTGGGCGACTTGGTGTATGCCTTGTTTGGGTGAAATGCCTTTCTTTAATGAATTAAGTAAGAAGTACCCGAATGTCCAGTTTGTTGGCGTGTCATTGGATGATAACACGGAAGTTTGGTTGAATAAATTGAAGGGTGATTCGGATCATGGGAAAGTATTGGAGTTATTTTCAAAAGATCCATTGGTGCGGACAGGTTGGGATATTACGGGAATTCCTCGTTTCTTGTTGATCGATAAAGATTTCACGATTATTGCGGCTTCCGCTCCTCGTCCTTCTCAAAAAGATGTGATTACACCGTTGTTGGAAAAGTATAATAAATAAGGAAATTATCATTCTAATTATTGTTTTTGGAGGAGTTATCTCGGTGTTGGGATAACTCCTCTTTTTGTTGAAATATTTGGAAGATTTCTTGAAAAATAAAACAAATAGGTTACTTTTGTGGGGAGGATGTCGTGGATAAAATTGCGTTATGGCAAGAGATCTGTTGGAAAATAAGGCTTTCGAGGAGTTATTTGATTTACATTATGGGAATCTGGTGGGATTCGTGTATGGCTACGTGAGGGATGAAGAGGTGGCCAAAGATATTGTGCATGATGCGTTTTTGACTTTTTGGACGAATCGGAAACATTTGGATTTGTCTTATTCGGCTAAATCTTACCTATTTACATTAGCACAGAATTATGCATTGAACTATTTGAGGCATTTACGGGTCGTGGAGGTGAACGAGCGTGAGGTGACGGCTTTGTTGGAATCGGCTTCAGAGGAATTGGCTGAATACGATGAACGGTTTGCCCGGGTGGAGGAAAAGTTAGCTTTGTTACCGGAGAAGCAGCGGGAAGTTTTTTTGAAATGTGTGGTGGAAGAGAAGAAGTATCAGGAGGTGGCGGATGAGTTGGACGTGAGTATTAACACGATAAAAAAGCATATGACTCGCGCCTTGAAATTTTTGAGAGGGGAATTGCAGGATGAAACTGTGTTACTTTTCGTGTTGAAAAAGAAGTGATTATCTTTTTATTTTCAAATTCTATATAAAAAATTGCTTTTT
>OJNL01001911.1_pt1 | contig 10965 bp, 6 predicted proteins | sample 1597581 | NCBI WGS metagenome assembly OJNL01 (sample SAMEA2452133, study PRJEB22498) | human gut metagenome | biome: human feces; feature: human gut; material: feces | place: Australia | collected 2012
TCTACATCGGGCAGCAGTACGGGCAGCTGATCCTCAGGAACAGGAACGGTGCCGCAGTGTTCGCAGTGGATAAGAGGAATGGGTTCGCCCCAGTATCTCTGTCTGGAGAATACCCAGTCACGCAGTTTGTAGTTGGTTGTCTTTCTGCCCCAACCTTTTTCCTCCATCAGGTGAGGAATCTTCTTCTTTGCATCGAATGCCTTCATGCCGTTCCAGTCGCCGGAGTTTACAATGATACCGTCACCTGTGTAAGCTTCCGTCAGAGGCTTTCCTTCATCCTCGCCTTCGGGCAGGATAACAGGGATGATGGGCAGTTTGAATTTTGTCGCAAAATCAAAGTCACGTTCATCATGCGCAGGTACACACATTACTGCACCGGTACCATAATCAGCCAGTACATAGTCAGCAACCCAGATAGGGATTTCCTTGCCGTTTACGGGGTTCACGCAGTAGGAGCCTGTAAATACGCCTGTTTTTTCTTTATTTGTCATACGGTCAACGGCAGATTTTGTAGATGCTTCGTAGCAGTATTTTTCTACGGCATCCTTCTGCTCTGCGGTTGTCAATGCAGCCAGACCTTCATATTCGGGAGCCAGCACCATAAAGGTACAGCCGTGCAGTGTATCCGGTCTTGTGGTGTAAACAGTGATTTTATCATCAGAGCCTGTCAGCTTGAAATCAACCTCAGCACCATAGGATTTGCCAATCCAGTCGGTCTGCATTTTCTTTACCTTATCAGACCAATCCAGCTTATTCAAATCCTCCAGCAGTCTGTCTGCGTATGCTGTGATTTTCAGCATCCACTGACGCAGGTTTTTCTTTGTTACAACAGTACCGCAGCGTTCATGCACACCACCGGCAGCCTCTTCGTTTGCCAATACGCATTTACATTTGGGACACCAGTTCAAAGGCATTTCCTTTTCATAAGCCAGACCCTTTTTGAACATCTGCACAAAAATCCACTGTGTCCATTTATAATATTTGGGGTCTGTGGTATCTACTTCTTTATCCCAGTCATAGATTGCAGAAATTTCATGCAGCTGTCTTTTTGCGTTTTTAATATTCGCATCTGTGGAAACTCTGGGGTGTGTATTCGTTTTGATTGCATAGTTTTCTGCGGGCAGACCGAAAGCGTCCCAGCCCATGGGATGCAATACCTGATAGCCCTGCAGCACCTTATAACGGCTGACAACGTCGGAAAGCACATACCCTCTCCAGTGACCTACATGCAGACCGGAACCGGAAGGATAAGGGAACATATCCAGACAATAAAATTTGGGCTTTACAGCATCCTCCTTGTTGATGGGATTTTTTTCCCATTCTGCACGCCATTTTTTTTCAATCGTTCTGAAATCATAGCGACTCTCCATAGTAAATTCCTCCTTAAAAAACAGTGTTTTTTGATTTTTCTTGTTTGTGAAACCTAAAAATCCCTTCGTCTCAGTTAGAGACGAAGGGATACTCCGTGTTACCACTCTAGTTTGCCTGCCGAAAAAGCAAGCACGCTCAAAACCGATAACGGTGGCTGCCGCTGCATCCTACTCATGTCATACATTTTCAGAACAGAACTCCGAGGCCAGTTTTGCTTCTCTTTTCTGCCCCCTCGCACCAACCGACGGCTCTCTGTAAGAAAATAAAAAAGCTTATTTTTCCTCATCAGTGTCTTTATACAAATACATTTATATCATATTCACCAAAATAAATCAAGCATTTTTGGGGAATTTTTAAAAGAATACAATCTACATTATGCAGGGTTTTTGTTATACTGCTTCATTTTGGTCAAACTGATTTGTATACAGGTTATAATAAAAGCCCTTTTTCGCCATCAGCTGCTCATGATTGCCTCTTTCGATAATCTCCCCATGCTCTACAACGGCGATTAAATCCGCATCCTTGATAGTGCTCAGGCGGTGTGCAATCACAAAATTTGTTCTGCCCTTCATCAGGTTGTGCATTGCCTCCTGAATTTTCACCTCTGTACGGGTGTCCACACTGCTGGTTGCTTCATCCAGAATCAGTACGGATGGATTTGCCAGAATAGCGCGTGCAATGGAAATCATTTGCCGCTGTCCCTGACTGAGGTTGCCGCCGCCGTCCGTCAGCATGGTATCATAGCCATCAGGCAGTCTGCGGATAAATTCATGTGCATTGGCCGCTTTCGCTGCGCGGATGACCTCCTCGTCGGTCGCATCCGGTCTGCCATAGCGGATGTTATCGATGATCGTTCCCGCAAACAGGTACACATCCTGCTGCACAATACCGATTTCATCGCGCAGATCCTTCAATTTCACATCGCGGATATCCTTTCCATCCAGTAGAATCCTTCCTTCTGTCACATCGTAAAAACGCGGAAGCAGAGAACAGAGTGTCGTCTTTCCGGCGCCGGAGCTGCCCACCAGCGCCACATAGTCTCCTGCCGGGACATGCAGATTCACATTGCTTAACACATTCTCCTTCGACTCCTCATAATGGAACGAAACGTTTTCAAAGGTTACTTCTCCTTGCACATTCTTCAGTGGCAGTGCATCCGGCTTGTCCTGGATGTCCGGTGCGATGCTCATAATTTCCAGGAAACGTTCGTAACCGGAATAACCATTCTGGAACTGCTCCGTAAAGTTCACCAGCTTTTTCACCGGATCTGTGCAGTTGTTGATGTACAGAAGAAAGGTAACCAGATCGGCCGCCCCAAGCTTCCCACCTGTCATCAGCAATGCGCCGACAATCAGCGAAATAACGGTAATCAGCGTCGAAAAGGCTCCCATTCCCGAATTGTAAATTCCCATATAGCGGTAGCTGACCTTCTTCGAATCGACAAAACGGTCATTTCCCGCATTGAACTTTCGCATCTCCTCTGTCTCATTTCCAAACGATTTGACAACACGGATCCCCGAAAGGCTGTCCTCGATCTGACTGTTGATATCCGCAATTCTGCGGCGGTTTTCCTTGAATGCACTCTTCATGCGGCTGTTCATCACTAACGCAAACAGCAGCATCACCACAATAACCACAAGCGGCACACATGCCAGCATCGGATTTACCACAAACAGAATAATCATCGCGCCGATCAGTTTGATAAACGAAATGACAATATTCTCCGGCCCATGATGTAAAAGCTCGCTGATATCGAACAGATCGCTTGTGATGCGTGACAACAGATGGCCGACCTTCTGGTTATCGAAAAAAGCAAACGAAAGCTTCTGATAATGGCCGAAGATCTCGTTCCGCATATCATGCTCAATCCGCGCCCCCATCACATGGCCGTAATAGGCAATATAAAAGTTACAGTACATTTCAACCAGAACCATAGCAATCATCAGAATACCTAGGCGGATAATCTCACCCGTTGCCTGCTCCAGCGGCTTTTCCACAACCGTACTCGTAATATACCGTACAATCAGTGGAATCACCAGTGTAATGGCTGCTCCAAGCATTGCAAAAAACATGTCGGTAAAAAACAATCCCTTATATGGAATGTAATACCGCGCCAGCTGGCGGATTCTTCCCTTCTCTTTTCCGGTTTCTTTTTCTTTACTCATCCTGTCCTCCCTTTCCGTTGGAAACCATTTTGTAATCTTTTCGGAACTCAGACGGTGATACGCCGCATGCCGTTTTAAATGATTTCATGAAATGCTTATCATTTTCAAATCCAACCTGTTTGGCAATTTCCGTAATTTTATCTTCTGTTTGAATCAACAGACGCTTTGCCTCCGCAATGCGGATCTCCTTCAGATAGTTCACAAAATTCACACCGGTATGTTCTTTAAACGCTGCTGAAAACAGCGAATAATTCATGCAAATATGGTTAGATACCATCGCCATATTCAGATCTTTTGCATAATTTTCCCGAATATATGAAATTGCCTCTTCCATTTTTTCTTTTCCGGCTGTCTGACTTTTCAGGCTTTCCCTGTAAACGTGTATCCATTCTTCAAACGCATCCAGAAACAGATCTGCATCACGGTACTGCAGAGGACGCGGACATTTTTCCTGTTTTTCCGGCATGCGGTAAAAAAGATCCAGTTCTTTGCAGATTGCTTCCGTCACTGTCAGAAGCTGATAGGGGGAGACCCTCTGATGCGCCGCCTCAAAATACCAGTTCCGCATTTTTCGCAGCACAGTATCTGCCCGGTCCGTTGGCACCTGCAGAATAAATTTTTCCTGAAACTGTGCCAGCTCCGGCTTTTCCTCAAAACATTTTTTCTGATATTCTTCCACAGGATTTTTCTGTATAAATGCCATTTCCCGGGCCAGCAGTGCTTCCTGGTATGCCTCTGGAATTTCCATCACAGAACGATGTTCTTTTCCCACTCCGAGACAAAATCTCTCATCTTTTTCTTTCATGATCCGCTCTGCCTCCGGTTCCGGCAGAAGATACAGAACTCCTCCTTCTACGCCTTCCAGCAGAATTCCGCTGCATTTCGAAAACCGTTCCCCATTTGCCTTGCTGGTCAGCAGGATCCGGAAGCTGTCGTTTCCGATGTGGCGCCGGATCCTGCTTTCCATATCCATCCATTCTTTTTCTTCGGCCATTTCTGCATTCATCATCAGATAACGGAGCTGATTTAAAAAGCACCGTTCTTCCTCTTCTTCCGTTTCCCGGGTCTCCGAAAGCTCTCGTTCCAGATTTTCCAGAAGCTGTTCTATCGTCTCCCGCTTGATCGGTTTTAAAATATAGTCCCGAACTCCATGTTTCATCATTTCAACCGCATAGGAAAATTCATCATAGCCACTTAAAACAATAACAACAGGTTTCTGTGACAGCTCCTCCATTTTGTTGACCAGTGTCAGACCGTCCATTTTGGGCATACGGATATCAGTGAACATGACGTCCACCCTCTGTTTTCTCAAAATCTCCAATGCCTCTTCTCCGTTTCGACACTCCAGAATCTCCTCCACCGGCACGCTGCTTCGCCGGATCATCGCCACGATTCCCTGTCGAATCAATTTTTCATCTTCTACAACCAGCAGTGTATTCATTTTCTTTTTCTTCCTCTTTCTCGTCACCCTCTTGATCCATCGGAGAATATTTCCCCCTCGTGATGGGAAGATGAATGCTCACCTTCGTATAGCAATGCTCTTTTGTATAAACTGACAGTCCATACTCTGTTCCAAATTGAATGTGGATTCTGTCCTGTACATTCCGAAGCCCGATTCCATGTTTCGGCTGTGTATCTGAATTCAGGCGCATTCTTAGTTTACGTCTCAGAATTGCAAGCTGCTTTTCTGACATGCCTATTCCGGAATCTGTGATTTCAATCTCAAAGCTCTTTTCATGCTCTATTCCTTTGATTTCAATGACGGCGTCTGCATCCAGCTCCTCAATTCCATGTGTGATTGCATTTTCCACAATCGGCTGAAGAGACATCTTGGGGATATCCTGCCGATACAAATTTTCCGGTATCTGAACAGATAATGTAATTGTGAAATCATACCGCAGATTCATCAGTTCCACATAGTTCTGAATATAATTCATCTCATCCTGAACGGTTACCAGAAATTTATTCCAGCGCATATTGTAGTGCAGCATTTCACCAAGTGCTGTTACCGCATCGGAAATCGTATACTCTTCATTAATCTCAGCCATCATCTTAATGGATTCCAGAACATTATAAATAAAATGAGCGTTAATCTGGTTCTGCATTGCCCGGATTGCCATATCTTTCAGCGCTGCCTCCCTTTTGATGCTTTCCTCGTTCTGTTTCTGAATTCTCTCCAGCATTCCGTTGATACCATAGCTCATTTCCCGCATCTCTTCTGCGCTGTAACAAACCTTTATCTTTGTTGTTCCATTGTCAATCTGACGCATCTCACACAGGACGTCATAAAACTCCTTCAGCAGGCCACGCACAATCAGATTGACCACCACAATCAGAAGCAGCCCGAAGCCGGCAAATTCAAGCAGCATTCTCTGCTGCTGTTTGATCATGTTTCCGGTTGCATCATCCAAATTGGTCAGTGTTACAAACATTCCATTGAGTTTATCGACTTTCCGAAGCACAATTGCAACGTTTTTCCGGTCAATCACCGCGCTCTGCTGACTCTCTTTTCTGTCACGGATTCCTGCCCGGAACAGAATCAGCCCCCGATAGGACTGCCATTTGCAGGCTGCCGCTGTTTTTCCGCAGTCATATAAATTCCAATTTTCATCAACAAAGCAGGCCCAGCTGCTGTCACCGGATCGATAAATTTCGGGAAATATGTCTGCCATACGCATGGATACCTCGATCACGCCAAGCCTTCCTCCGCTTTGATCCCGCAGTTCCCGTACATAAGTCATCAAATGGGAACCTTCTTTTTTTGTACCGGAGATAATATTTTTTTCCTGTATGTCAAAAAACCACTGTCCTCCGCCCTGATAGCTTCGGTACCAGGCGCAGTTTTTCATCTTTTCCTTCTGGTACAGGATCGGCTGCTGCTCCAGAAAACCATCTGCCATGGCAAAAATATGGATCTGGTACAGATCTGGCATTGCCTCCTGCATTTTATCGATTATGCTGATGCTGTTGTTTCGAAATTGCTGATAATAGCTCTCCGAGATCTCCTCTCCCCTCCTGAGATGAAGAAGATATTTTTCCAACGGTTCATACTCCTGCAGCGTATCTACAACCATTGAGCAGGCATTCGCTTTTGCATTCACCTCCGCACAGGTAAGATCTATTGCCGTTACTGCTTCATTTACCCCATGATCTATGGCATTCTTTTTGATACTCCTAAACCCAAAGCACATCATGCCAAAAAGCGGAATAAAAATAAAGATCAACGTTGTTACGGTAAATTTTTGGTTCAGTTTCAGTCCGCGAAACCAGTTTCGCATTTTTCATCCCCCAGTTTTCTTTTCGGTTCTGTAACCTTACTAATTTTACCAGTTTTTTCTTTAAAAAGCAATTTTTTCAGAAAAATTATTGACAAAAAGAGAAGACGGTACACTTTTTTTCCGTGCACCGTCTCTCTTTTCGCAAGACTCATATATGACGCAAAGCATGATTCCAGGGAAACAGCTTTCGTACCATTGTTATACTGTTGTCAGATCCCACGGTTCATAAATCTTTGGAACATCGCTGATCAGACGTTTGGTATACGCTGCTGTCGGGTGAAGAATTACTTCTTCTGCCGGTCCCGATTCCACAAATTTTCCATGCTCCATAATATAAACATTATCGGATACATAGTAAGCAAGACCAATATCGTGGGTGATGAAGATAATCGTCATATTGATCTCATCACGCAACTTCAGCAGCATATCCAGGATCGTTGCACGTGAGCAGGCATCAATCATAGACGTCGGCTCATCGGCAAGCAGAATCTTTGGTTTCAGAAGGAAAATACGTGCAATCATCAGTCGCTGCATCTGGCCTCCTGACAGCTCAAATGGATATTTGTTTGTCAGTTCTGCGTATTTTAAGTTTACAAAGCTGCAGGCCTCTGTCATCAGACGTTCTTTTTCTTCTTTCGGCAGATTCTTGTCACCGCGCATATTAATGCAATCCAGCAGAACAGAATCTACACGTTTAAACATATTGTAGGAAGCAAACGGATCCTGGAAAATCGCCTGAATTCCCTTCCAGTACTCTTTTTTCTTCTTTCCGTTCGAGATGTCTCTTGGTTTACCCTGGAAATCAATTTCACCTTCCGTTACGCTGATCAGCCCGAGCAACATCTTCGAAAGGGTTGTTTTTCCGGATCCGGATTCTCCTACGATAGAAACAAATTCACCTTCATGAAAATCGAAATCAACATGGTCTACAGCGACCGTTTTTGCATCGCCAAAGCCAAACACTTTCGTTACGCCTCTTCCGGAGAGGCATGGTTTTAATTCTTTACCATCACGCATTTGCATACACCTCCCGAACCTTTCTCTCAGACATCAGGCAGCGGTACTCTCTTCCGTTCGGCAGTTCGATGACCTCTGGTTTCATACCGCGGCAGGTTGGCTGTGCATAAGGACAGCGGTCTGCGAAACGGCAGCCCTCCGGCGGATGCTTCAGGTTTGGCGGAGTTCCCGGAATTGCAGTCAGCTTCTGTTCTCTTACACCTTCCTCCGGAACGATGATCGATCCCATCAGACCTTTGGAATATGGATGCAACGGATCGAATACCATTTCTTTTGCGGTACCTTTTTCTACAATCTGTCCAGCATACATAACCATAATATCATCGGTTACGTTGTAAAGAAGCGGCAGCTCGTGTGTGATGAAGATCATGGATTTGATAAATCCTTTTTCCATCAGATCACGCATCATTTTAATAACCATTTTCTGGGAAGTTACATCCAGCGCGGACGATGGCTCATCGGCGATCAGTACCTTCGGAGAAAGAATGGTCGAAATTGCGATAACGGTTCTCTGTTTCATACCTCCGGAAAGCTCAACCGCATGCTTCTGCAGTACCTCCTCCGGCAGGCCTAAGATCTGAAAACGTTCTTTTGCCAGATCATAAATATCCTTTCTCGGCATTTTCGGATCATGCGCATGAATAACGTCTTCTACAAATCGGATGATTTTCTGTGTCGGGTTCAGAGCATTCATTGCTGCCTGCGGAATGTAGGCGATCTCATTGCCCAGAATATTTTTCCGGACATCGTCTGGTTTCATTCCGGAAATTTTTCTTCCATCTACGATAATATCGCCGCTGATGTAGTGAAGCGGTGCGAAATAATAGCCCATCAGGGACAGTGCCAGCGTCGATTTACCACAGCCGGACTCACCTGCTACACCGAGGGATTTTCCCTCCTCAATCTTCAGGGAGACTCCGTCTACGGCGTATACATCTTCATGAAAACGAGTTACATATTTCGTTTTCAGATTGTTTACTTCCAGCATTACTTTTCCCATAGCTGCCTCCTTAGTCTCTTAACTGCGGGTTGAATACCTGGTCAAGACCGGTGTTCATCAGGTTAAGAGAGAATGAAATAAGTGCGATTACAAGAATAACCGGGAAATATGCCCACCATGCACCGTTTAAGTGTGCATTGTACTGGGTTGCCCATTGCATCATAAGACCAAGTGTTGCAGTCTTTGTGGTTGCCGGTCCAAGTCCGATCATAGAAAGCTGTGCCTCTGCCAGAATTCCGGAGGAAATCTGGAGAATGAAGGCCATAACAACGTAGGATGCAACGTACGGAAGGATGTCGGTAAGGACAATCCGCAGCATGCTGTGGCCGGACAGTTTGGAAAGGTTTACATGGTCACGGTTTCGAAGAGAAATAACCTGGGAACGTACAGAACGTGTTGTCCACGGCCATGCGGTAATTCCGATCAGGAGTGCCACCATCATGATTCCCCTCTGAGACTCACCTACGCTGTAGGAGATGAGGATCAGGAGAACGAAGGATGGGATAACGGTGAACAAGTTGGTAAAGAACAGAATCAGGTTGTCCACAAAACCTCCAAGGTAACCTGCAAGAAGTCCGAGGAACAGTCCGATCACAGTTGCAATGATTCCCGCAACCAGACCAATTTTCAGGGATGAACCTGTTGCAGAGATCAGCTCAGTCAAAACATCACGACCAAAGTTATCTGTACCAAGAACAAAGTTCTGACGGTTAATGACATCTTTTTCATTGATGTACTGCTTGCTGTCGATGCTCTGAACCTCTTCCAGCTCACCGGTCTCTTCATTTTTCTCGGCAATAATGGTTGGAACATCCTCTAAAATACCGTCGATTTCGTTGTCAAGACGCTGATATTTTTTCTTTTTTGCTGCGATAAGGCCTTTCTGTTCTGCATTTGGGTCATATTTTTCCTCCCAGAGAGCAATCAGACCTTCTGCATCGGTAACATCGATTTCACTGGCATCTACACCGCCGTATTTTTCCAGCCATTCTGCCATCATAGAACGGTTGTCCATTGTCAGTTTGCTTTCAACGATGGATGCGGTTGCATCAACATTCATCTTATACGTTTTGCCGGAATTTACGGTGTCCTGAATCGAAAGATAGGTACCCGGTTTGAAAAAGTTTCCGTTTCCGATCATTGCCAGCGGATCTTTTGCCACAACAAGCGGATAGATGATAATAGTCAGGAGAATTGCCAAGAAGATTACAAATCCTGTCACGAATTTTCCTGAATGAAAAATCTGTTTGATTGTATTTTTCATAGCGTATTCTCCTTTCTAATCCTGCTGGGATGCTTTGACACGTGGGTCAATGACTGCATACAGAAGTTCAACAAGCAGGTTGGCCAGCAGAACCATGATAGTAATGATTAACGTACAGGCAGAAAGCAACGGATAATCCTGGCCGGTAACTGCTGAGAGCATCGTTGTTCCAAGTCCCGGATAACTGAATACCATCTCAGCTACCAGGTTACCGCCTATCATGGTACCAAGGGACATTGCAAGACCGGTGATCTGCGGAAGCATTGCGTTACGGAACACATATTTCACAATCGTATGATCCTTGATTCCAAGGAAACGACTGTATTTTACATAGTCGGCATTCAATTCATAAATTGACATTGAACGCATACCAATAGCCTGGCCGCCGATCGTGATGATTACGATAGACCAGAACGGCAACTGGTAATGTGAAAGCACAGATTTCATAAAAGCAAGGCTCATATGCGGAATCATACTGCTCGCATAGCCGCCTGCTGCAGGTGCAATATGTAATTTCAGTGAGAAAACAAATAAAAGTACGGTTGCCATACCAAAGGCAGGTACGTTACTGATAAACAGGAATGCCGGAAGGATTGCCTTGTCGAAAACACCTTTCATGTAAGCTGCAATTGCACCAAGCAGGTTACCAAGAATCCATCCAACAATAATGGCCGGAAGCTGTAAACATATGGTCCACAGAACCGAACTGGAAATAATATCGGATACGGTACGCGGATACTGGCTGAAAGAAATGCCGAAATCACCGCGAAGTGCATTTTTTACCCAAGTAAAAAACTGGACATACATTGGTTTGTTAATACCAAATTTCGCTGCATAGTCTTCATATACTTTCTGAATTGCAGTCGCATC
>OJNL01001913.1_pt1 | contig 10958 bp, 11 predicted proteins | sample 1597581 | NCBI WGS metagenome assembly OJNL01 (sample SAMEA2452133, study PRJEB22498) | human gut metagenome | biome: human feces; feature: human gut; material: feces | place: Australia | collected 2012
ATATTTAATTCTGTGTAATAGTATGTAGATAGAAATACTGCATCTTTTTCTTCAATATTTTTTAGTATTAATTTTTTCTCTAAAACCAACTCCGTAAAACAATTATCCAGTAAATCCATATTATAAGTTCCGTCTGCATTAAGATACTGATCCCTTAAGCCTAACAGATTAATTGTTTTCTCAACTAATTTTTCTTTTGGTAAATACGTATGTCCTGATAACGATGCATCCGACAGGGCATAGCACATGCCACTTTTAATACGAATAGAAGCATTTACTTCCACACCTGCACGACGTGCAATTTCATCTGCCGTTTTAAAACCAATGCCTGATAGGTCATCTGCCAACTTATAAGGATTAGTTTTTATAATGTCATAAACTTTCTGACCATACATTGTGTAAATCTTATTACTTAATGTAGGACTGATTCCATATCCCTGAAGAAAAATCATAACATCACGCATGTCTTTTTTCTCTTCAACCTGCTCACAAATGTCCATTGCTTTTCTTATGGTAATGCCTCTTATCTCTGCAAGTCTTTCAGGTTCTTCTTCTACTATTCTAAGAGTATCCTCGCCAAATTTATCAACTATACGATTACCAAGCACTGCACCCAAACCTTTAATTGCACCTGAACCAAGATATTTTTTCAACGACAATTCATCTGTTGCAGGAATTACTTTATAAGAAGTTACTTTAATCTGTTCTCCATAAATATCGTGAAAAACTTCTTCTCCCTCTATTTCTAAATATTCACCTTCTGAAATATATCCAAAATTACCAGTGCATTTTATTTCTTTTTTTCCATAAGATAAAGTTAAAACCGTATAACCATTCTCTTCATTTCTAAAAGTTATGCTTTCTACATATCCACTTAATGATTTCATATTGTTCCTTTTATCAAAACAAGGCTGCCCCTATGTTTCTTTGGACAGCCTTTATGTTTAATTTTATTTTACTTTATTTTTTCTGCATCTTCTTCGTCAATATATTCTAAATACTGACCTGTACCTATGGCTACAGCAGTCATTGGATCTTCCGCTGTCATAGTATTAATACCTGTCTTTGCTTCAATCAACTGATCCAAGCCATGTAATAAACAGCCACCACCTGTTAAAACAATCCCTCTTACAGCAATATCTGCTGCAAGTTCCGGAGGTGTCTGTTCAAGCACACGATGCACAGCATCTACAATACTTGTTGTTACATCGCTAAGAGCTTCTTCTGTTTCCTCTGATGTAACTTCTATTGTTTTTGGAAGTCCTGTAACAAGATTTCGTCCACGCACTTCCATCTTCTTATTTTCTGATTTGTTATAGCATGTACCAATTCCAATTTTTATTTCTTAAGCAGTTCTGTCACCGATTAAAAGATTATGTTTCTTTCTCATGTATCTTACAATTGCCTCGTCAAAGTCGTCACCGGCAACTTTAACTGATGTACTTACAACTGTACCGCCTAAAGAAATAACAGCAATATCTGTTGTACCTCCACCAATGTCCACAATCATGTTTCCACATGGCTTCTTTATTTCAATACCAGCTCCAATTGCTGCTGCTAAAGGTTCTTCTACAACGAAAACTTCTCTTGCTCCAGCCTGAAAAGCCGCATCCTGAACTGCCTTTGTTTCAACTTCTGTTGCACCACTTGGAATACAAACACAAATACGTGGTTTTCTGTATGAACGCTTTCCAACTGATTTCTGTATGAAATATCTAATCATTTGTTCAGTAACTGAATAGTCAGAAATTACACCCTGCTTAAGAGGTCTTACTGCAACAATATTGTCAGGTGTACGTCCAATCATTAATCTTGCTTCTTCACCAACAGCCTTAATCTTTTCTGTATCGCGATCTATAGCCACAACTGATGGTTCTTTTAAAACCACGCCTTTTCCTTTAATGTAAACAAGTATACTTGCTGTTCCTAAATCTATTCCTATATCTGTATTAAACATTTAGTTCTCCTTTGGTCATTCATTTTTCCATATATAAAATATACTTCTATATTTTAGAATATCCACACTAAAGTAAAGTATAACAACTTTTTTTTATAATGTATATGTTTTATTTCCAATTTTAATGGAAAAATCTACACAGTTTTTCATCAGCATTTTCCGATTTTTTATTATTTTTTATTATTTTCGCCGATTTTCGAGTTTTTTTACATTTTGTTCATATTTTATTCATATTCGTCCCTTACTATAACAGAGTACTACCTAGAGTGGTGCACATAGTTTGTATACGTCATACCCTATAATGACGTATTTTAAGTTTTTCATACTCAACCTAGCGGGTGAGATTCCCGCTAGGTCCCCCGTAAACAACAGCCATATGCCTAGCATATGGCTTTAATATATTCAACACGTTAACCAAGCACATAAAAAGAAAAACACAGCAAAAAAGATGCTCCCATACTTTTTGCTGTGTTTTTCTTTTTATGTATCCTGGGAACCCAAATTAGCGAGAAGCAGCAGATTTATCTTTTAAACTTCTCTCACGCTTATATTTCTCTCTTGTTGCAATCCCACCACGTATATGTCTTTCGCATTTATTTTTCTCTAAAATTTTTCTTACTTTAGCTGCTAAAGCAGGATCTATTTCTACTAACCGTTCTGATACATCTTTATGCACTGTAGACTTGCTAACTCCAAACTTCTTTGCTGTTTGCCTTACTGTGGCTTTTGCCAAAATCAGATATTCTCCTGCAGCCACAGCTCTCTTTGCAATATAATCATTCATGGGGCTTCTCCCATATATTCGTTTGTTCTATATTATGATTATTAATTGCAAAATATAACTAAACCGTTTATTTATTCCTACGCAAGCTTGTAGACCACATCTGACTGCTCAGATACTTCTTTGGAATGTGTAACTAGAATTATGCATTTATTCTCTTTATGTGCCAATTCCTTAAAGATTTCTATAATCTCTGCCTGAGTTTCCTTGTCTAAATTTCCGGTTGGTTCATCAGCTAAAATAATTTCCGGTCCATAAGACAATGTTCTCGCAATAGCAACCCTTTGCTGCTGTCCTCCCGACAATTTTAAAATTCTTCGTTTAATGTTTCTCGTTCAATGTTTCAAGCCATTTATTTTCTTCCGCTGTCAGGTAAGGTTGCAAAGCATCTGTTATTCTTCTGTTATACTCAAAAATAAGTTCCTTTTCTTTTTCTGTGAGCATTGTTTCATCTATTAGTTCTATATCATAAGGAACTAAAGTTAATGTTTCAAAGCATAAAAATTCTCCAAACTCATTGTTTTCTTTTTCTTTACAAAGAATCAGATTTTCTATTCTTATGCCAAATTCATTTTCAAGATAAATTCCAGGTTCGTTACTTGTAATCATTCCAGCTTTCATTTCAGGATTTAGTTGCGGATTATTAAGTATTCTATATCTTATTCCGTTTGGTGGTTCGTGTACACTTAACAAATAGCCTACACCATGACCTGTTCCATGGTTATAGTCAAGCCCTAAGTCCCAAAGTGGTTTTCTTGCAAGAATATCAAGAGTTACTCCTGAACTGCCTTTTTTAAATACAGCATCTCCCAGTGCCAAATGGCCTTTCAAAACCGCTGTGTACATTCTTTTCATTTTGTCACTAACTTCACCAAGACTAATTGTTCTTGTTATATCAGTTGTGCCTTCTAAATAATGTCCACCAGAATCAATTAAAACAAGTCCTTTGTCTGTAATGGTATAATTTGTTTCTTCTGTTGCACTGTAATGAACAATAGCTCCATGGTCGTTGTAACCTACGATGGGTTCAAAACTTGGTTCCACATAACTTTCTGTTTTTGTTCTAAAATATTCCAGCTTTTCGCCCAACATTACCTCATCCATAGGCTCTTTTCCTACATTGTGTTTTAACCAGTATATAAATTTTGTCATTGCAATTCCATCAAGCAAATGTGCTTTTCGAGTATTTTTGATTTCAGTAGAATTTTTTATTGCCTTCATTGTTAGTGCCGGTGACATTCTGTTGTATATCCTATTATTATTTTTCAGAGTCTCAATTATTCTGTAATTAGCTGATGACTTATCAAGCCAGACTTTTTTATCTTTTAACTGTTTTAAATCATTATAAATTTCAAAATAATCTTTTATATTAACTTTATTCTCTTTAAGGTATGACTCTGTTCCTGCTGTCAAACTTTGTTTCTGTATATATAAAGTTACATTATCACCTGTTATAGTTAGAAAGCTTAAAAATACAGGCGTGCATTTTACATCATTTCCTCTCAAATTAAGTGTCCAAGCAATATTTTCCAAACATGTATCAACTAAAATATCGCAATCATTGGCTACTATTTCTTTTTGTATCTTTTTTATTTTTTCCTTTAGCGATTCTCCTGCATATTGTTCCTGTAAAATCCAAACAGACTCATGAGATATTTCAGGTCTGTCTTTCCATATATCTCCAATTAAATCCAAATCACAAACTACATTAATATTCGGTAGTTTTTCAATGTGTTCTGCAAGGTCAGATGGTATTGTTCTGCCGTCAAATCCAACTGTCGTCCCCCAGTTTTCTTTATTTTTTTCTCTGGATAATTTATGGCAACTTTCTTTATTTTTTTCTATTGTTTCTCTATTATATTCTTCAATAAACTGTACAGCTGTAGGTACTCCATTTTCTCCCTGCTTCATAAGTTTATAGCTGTCATTTAGCTGACTTTCAGCCTGAACAAAATATCTTCCGTCTGTCCATAAATACGCCTTGTTCTTAGTTATTACTGCCGTACCTGCTGACCCTGTAAAGCCGCTTATAAATTCTCTTGTTTTAAAATAGTCTCCTATATACTCCGAACCATGAAAATCACAAGTAGGCACAACATAGATGTCTATGTCATGCCTACTCATTTCACTTCTCAGGTCGGAAAGTCTTTTATTTATTGTCATGACTTTCTCCTTCAAATTCTTCGTTATATAAGTCGATACATTTGCAAATAATCTTTGCCGCATCAATTGGGCCACCAAATTCATCAACTTTTGTTTTCTTACCTTCTAATGACTTGTAGATGTTAAAGAAGTTTCTAATTTCATCAAAAATATGTGATGGTAACTGTTCAATGTCAGTATAACAATTGTAAGTTGGATCTCCATATGGGATAGCAATAATCTTGTCGTCCATGTCATCACCATCAATCATATACATTACTCCGATTGGATAACATCTTACAAGTGACATCGGTTCAATAGGTTCCGAACAAAGCACCAATACGTCAAGTGGATCACCATCTTCATCTAATGTTCTTGGAATAAAACCATAATTGGCAGGGTAATGAACTGATGAATAAAGTATTCTGTCAAGAATCAGAAGTCCTGTTTCCTTATCTAATTCATATTTTTTCTTGCTTCCTTTTGTAATCTCAATAGTAGCAATAAAATCCGAAGGTGAAATACGTTCCGGATCAATGTCGTGCATAATGTTCATATCTTCCTCCTTCTGCAATAGCTAAGCATGTATTCTTGCTGTTTGCAACTCTTTATAACATTATTAATAATGATTATATTTTATCACAGTAAATTCCATATAAAAAGAGATTTATCCATATATTTCCTTACTTATTTTCACGATTTACCACGTAAATTCCTGCACACACGAGAATAAGTGCAATTACTGTTTGGATTCCTAACTGGCTCTTCTCCTGCAAAATTATAAATGACAGTACAACCCCAAATAGAGGATTCATAAATTTATAAGCTGAAATCTTTGATACGTTATTGTATTTAAGTAAGATACTCCAAATTGTATACGCTGCCGCTGAAATGAATCCCATATAGCAAAGAAGTACCCAGCTATATGGTGCCACACTGTTTAATCTACCTCCTGCTATGAGACCAATTGTTGCCATGACAACGCCACCAAAGAAAAACTGATAGCCACTAAGCATTACAACATCGGTAGTCTTTGAAAATCTTTTAATAAAAGATGACGAAAACGCAGATGATATTGTAGAAAACAAAATAAAGCCTTCACCTAAAAGAGTAAAACTCAAATCAAAACCATTTCCAACAACATTTACGATTACAATTCCTAAAAATCCTAAAACACTACCTATAATCTTTTTCCCTGTTAATTTTTCCTGTTTAAAAATAAGACATGATATAAGTATTGTTATAAAAACCGCCGAACCGTTAATAATGGAAGACTTCACTCCTGTAGTATGAGCAAGTCCTATATAAAACGGCACATACTGCAATATTGTCTGAAACACGCTTAACGTTGCTATTTTTCCGGGACTTGATGGCTTGATAAATTTTCTGTTTATTATACTGAAAGTTATTATTACCATTGCCCCTGCAATTGCAAATCTTGTTCCGGCAAATAAAATCTGAGAAGTTGTCTCTCCACTTTCTATTCTAAAAAATTTGTAACCTAGCTTTATACACGGAAAGGCCGAACCCCAAAGCAAACAACATACCCCTGCTAAAAGAATTACTATTGGCGTCCATGATAATTTGATTTGTTTGTTATTCTCCATTGTATTACCGCTTTGCATAATTTTATTATTTTATCCTTCCGTTCTTATTCATTTCTTTCTACTACTGTTACTTTATCACCATATTTTTTTAGAATCTCCAAGCTGACTTTTCTATAGCTTTCCAATATGTCTCTTCTAAAATTTTTTTTCATTATACCGCTTTTCATATATCTTTTATTAAATAAATTTCCGTTTTTGAAATCCCTGATCATAAGTTCAGGTCTTCTGTCTATAAAATATATTTCATCTGCCATATCAAGAAATTTAGACGGTACCATGTTTTTTACACCAATACCGCTTATCTTCTTAAACTCAGGATTAATACTGTCAAATCTTTTGATGTTAATAGATGTAAACACATCAATGTCATTATCTAATAACAGTTCAATTATTTCATAAATATAACCATGATTTTTCGACCTCATGCCCATTTCATCCAGCACAACTATGTCCGGTTTTTCTTCTAATATCTGTTTATACGAAAAACCTTTTCCGTTATAAATTGCGCTATCTATATGATTTTTTTCTTTTATTAATTCGATATTTCTATGACCACCATTTAGAAAGCCAATTAAAACTTTTTTACCTTTTGCCTGCTCCGCCATTGCTTTTTCAAGCATGGCATAACTTTTTCCGGCTCCCGGTGTATAACTTGTAAATATTTTTAGCATTTAACTCTCCAATTGTTTAATTATTAATTACTTATATTGTTCCTTAAGTCTCTCGGTTATTTGTTTAACTTCATCAACTACACTTTCAGGTTCAAGTATTTTGGCACCATCTCCAAGTCCTATTATCCAACCTAAAAACATGTTGCTTACTTTTACGTTTACATTCACAACAAATTGGTCCACGCCTTTTGGAATAATCATAATATCCTGACCAAATCTGTCAATTACAACTCCAATAAGTTTGTTTGCAAACTGTATTTTCACACGTTGTTCATCACCTGTAAACATACCAAAAACTTTCTTTGCATATTTTGCTGCATCAAATTCCTCGAACTCTTCTCGTCCGTCTCTTGCTTCATCTAGTATTTCTATTTTTCGCATTTTATCAACACGGTAATGTTTTATGATTCCACTATTTCCATCAAATGCAACCAGATAATAATTTTCATCATCCCAAGCCAACGACCATGGACTAATATCATTCTTGTGACCGTTTTTTCGCAAAACCATCTCCTTTGAAAGATTCCACTCATAATAGTCAAATTTTATTTTTCTGTTTTCGTTAATTGCAAGATTTAATTCATCCACATTGTAGTAAACATTTTCGTAATTTGTTTTTATACGATTACTTACAAAAACCTGTCGTTGTAACTGCTTTGCCTGATAAACACTGGCTAAGTTTTCTATTTTCTTTATTAACTCACTGGACTTTTTTGCAGATATAAATTTTGACGCCTGAACAGCATCAACTAACAGTTTCAATTCCGGCAACTGAAAATCACGATTCAAAAGAGTATAATAATAATTTCCATCTTTCTTCTCTTTTGAAATTTCATAACCATATTCTTTTAGGGTATTCAAATCAGCATAAACAGTTTTTCTTTCTGCCTTTATGCCATGCTCTGCCAAATAGTCTATAATATCAGATGTTGTCACACCATGTTCCTCATCTGTTTTGCTTTTAAACAAGTCAAGCAACACTAAAATTTTCTGTTTTTGATTTTCAGATTTTGCCATATTCCTTCTCCTTAGTAAGTTCTTATAGTATCTGTTTCTTCTTATCCGGTATTTACGATTTCTTTTATGACTACATAATAACTATAGCTGTCATTTACTTTTATTTCAACTCTATCTCCCACTTTGTGTCCCATAATTGCTGCTCCAATAGGTGATTCATTACTTATTCTCCCCTTAACAGAGTCCCCGCGCATTGTACTTACAATCTTAAAAGTTTCTTCTTCATCATCTTCCTCAAAATAAATCTTTACAGTATTATTTAAGCCTACTTCATCATCTTCTGACTGGTCCGAAATAATTGTTGCTGTTTTCAAAATTCTTTCAAGGTATCTAATTCGTCCTTCGTTTTTATTTTTGTCTTTTTTTGCTGCATAATATTCAAAATTTTCACTTAAATCTCCCTGGGCTCTTGCTTCTTTTACAGCCTCAATTGCTTCTTTTCTAACAACCAATTTTCTATGTTCTATTTCTTCTTTAATCTTATCTACATCGCTTTGTGTTAATTTCATTTTAATTTCCTCCACTTTCTTAATCTCTATCATTAAACACTATTAAACACTTAATCTATATTGTACTATTCATTGCCGGCTCTGTTTTCGGCTTTACACTTTCACAAGCCTATTATAAAAGCCACACTATATAAAATAGCATGGCTTTAAACTTTGTCAATTTATCTTTCGCTAATACTCTTATATTCATTGAAATCACAGTTGCTTACATAAGCAGGTCTCATAATCTTATCAGCATTAACTAACTCTTCTATACGATGAGCACTCCAACCTACGATTCTTGCAATGGCAAAAATAGGTGTAAACAATTCTTCCGGTATATCAAGCATACTGTACACCAAACCACTGTAAAAGTCTACGTTTGCACTAACACCTTTGTACATTTTTCTTTCTTCAGCAATTACTTCAGGTGCTAAATGTTCAATCATGCTATATAAAGCAAAATCTTTCTGTCTACCTTTTTCATTAGCAAGTTTCTCAACGAATGACTTAAATATTTCAGCTCTTGGATCAGAAATTGAATATACTGCATGGCCCATTCCATATATAAGACCTTTTTTGTTAAATGCTTCTTTATTAAGTATTTTTCTTAAATATTCTTTAACTTCTGTTTCGTCCTTTGTGTTAGATACATTTTTCTTAATGTCCTTAAACATTTCAACAACCATTATATTAGCCCCACCATGACGTGGTCCTTTTAAAGAAGATAGGGCTGCTGCAATAGTTGAATATGTATCTGAACCTGATGATGTAACTACCCTTGTTGTAAAAGTTGAGTTGTTTCCTCCGCCATGTTCCATATGAAGAACTAACGCCAGATCTAAAACTTTTGCCTCTAAGACTGTATATTTTTTGTCAGGTCTCAAAATTCTAAGCAAATTCTCACTTGTAGAAAGCTCCGGCTTTGGTCTGTGAATATACAAACTCTTGTTTCTCTTATAATGATTATATGCCTGATATCCATATACAGATAGCATTGGGAATAATGCAATTAACTGAATACACTGTAAAATAACATTTTCTAATGAAGTATCTGAGACATTTTTATCGTATGATGCCAATGTAAGAATACTCTTGGTTAATGAGTTCATAATATCTGAACTTGGTGCCTTCATAATAACATCTCTTACGAAGTTAGTTGGAAGTCTTCTACAGCCTGCTAACATTTTCTTAAATTCCTTTAACTCGTCTTCACTTGGTAAATTACCAAACAGTAACAAATAAGCTGTTTCTTCAAAACCATATCTTCCTTCTTCCATAAATCCCTTAACTAAATCTTTAATGTTGTATCCTCTATAATACAAACTTCCGGGACACGGAACACTTTTACCATCTACAATTTTCGATGACTCAATTCTTGAAATATTTGTAATACCTGTTAAAACACCTTTTCCGTTTAAGTCTCTTAAACCTCTTTTTACACCATACTTTGTAAATAATTCTTTGTCTACACTATCGTTTTCTAAGCACAGTTTGCTGTATTTTTCTGTAAATTCATAAATATCTTCTTTTTTTAATGTCATAAATACCCCTCTTACTTCTTTTAGTATATAAAATTAACTGCATCGTGAATTACTTTAAAGTCTATTATTGCATGGCCATTTTCTTTTTCACCGTCTAAGGACCAGTCAATATCTGTAGAGTCTGTAATTCTTGCTTTTTTTATTTGTTCTAAAGTTATTTTACCTGTAAATTTCTGTGTCAGTATTTTTACTACTAAATGACAAAATTCGGCAATATTCTTTGGAAACTCAACTAGCATAAGTTCGAATACCCCATCGTTAAATTCTACTAAATTTTCATCAAGTTTCATGATGCCGCCAACTTTGGTCGCATTATTTATTGCCACAAATATATATTTTCCTTCATAGGTTTTGTCTTCTAACTCGATTTTTAGCTTGAGACTTCTTATATGAAACAACTCTCTTGCTCCATGCAGAATATAAGCAAAATGCCCTAATCTGTTTTTCATCTGCTGGGGAGTTGAATAAGATGTCTTTGTAAAAATACCGGCTGATGCTGTGTAAACAAAATAACGGCCGTTAAACATACCCATATCTAATGGTTTTGCTGTTCTATTCACAATATATTCTGCTGCTTCCTTTGGGCTCGTCTTTAAGCCTAAGCTTGTAGCAAAATCATTTGTAGAGCCTGCCGGTATATAGCCTAAAGGTGTACCGCTTTCTGATTCAATAATACCCTGTATTACTTCGTTCAAAGTTCCGTCACCACCCATACAGACAACCAAATCTGCTTTTTTGCTATATTCTTTTG
>OJNL01001921.1_pt1 | contig 10942 bp, 7 predicted proteins | sample 1597581 | NCBI WGS metagenome assembly OJNL01 (sample SAMEA2452133, study PRJEB22498) | human gut metagenome | biome: human feces; feature: human gut; material: feces | place: Australia | collected 2012
AAGCTTATACACACCAAGGCGGGGCAAATCGCGACGGAGCTCTTCAACGATGGAAAGAACGTAACGCTCACGTTCTTCCTTGTCATTACACGAACGGAGACTTTTGTAATAAGCCTGCTTGCTGTAGCCTAAAGAGGTGCACAGGTATTCCGTCATCGCTTTCCCCGACCGGGCTTTTTGTCGTTCAACAATCCCGCTGACAGCATCTCCTCGTAGTTTTTTTTTACATCAAAGTGAAGACGCCCTTTTGCCAACTCAAGCATTAACTCGTAAGCTTCTACCAGTACCCTCTGTTTTTCCACCTCTGTGCGTAAATGTTCTAACTCCTGACGTTCCTTGTCTGTCATAGATAATAAAGTTTTGGGATCATGGAACGATAAAGATAAGCGTTTATAGCTTTCTTCCGACATGACACGTTTATATTTCTTTAACCAATTCCCAAAAGTTGAAGAACTGACCCCATACTTCGTTAGAACTTCCGCGTAATCAAGTTCATTGATCAATCGATCTCGAACTGCAGACAATCTTACCCGAACTGGATAATGATTACGTTTAATGATTTTTAAGGATTCTGACATAGGTTTACTTAGATTTACAGTAAACTTTTTTCAGGATAATACAACGGCTATCCTTCTACTCTTGTCAGGCAATAATACTATCACTCCCTCTTTTCTCCTTCCTTTTAGCGCCGCTCCCAATGGGAGTTGTAACGGAGGTATATGCAGGGATAAATCGGCGATAATGCAGGAGAACACCTGAAATACACCAGAAAAAGACTAGGAAAAAACCTGAAAAATGCCGGCAAAATCATCCACAGGAAAGTAAATAAATCAATTCATCACCCTCCGTCTTCCGGAGACCTGCAAACATAGTTCAGAATGTTCAGCAGGGCAAGAACTCCAGGGCGGTACAAACGCCCTATCGGGAACCACTTGTCGCCGATACGCAACATGTTGCCGACAAACGTGTCGATATCGAACAGACTGACCACATAGCTCCGGTGAATCCGCACAAAATGGCTGGCAGGCAGGTAACGGCCCATCACTCCGATGCGCAAGGCGACGACGATACGCGAACGGTCGCGCAAATGGATATCGCTGTAACTGCCCGATGCCTCCACCCAAAGCAAATCGGTGTACAAACATTTTCTATAATAATCGTCCTGACGGATAAAAATACCGTCTCGGACATGCCGGTAGGTTACTGAACCTAACGGAAACTCAGGTCGTAAAATTTCACTCATAACAGTAAATTTAAGGCCCGCAAACAAATCTGCCGGTATATCTTTGCGGAAAAAAGCCTCCCGATTCCCACAATGGCAGGAACCGAAAGGCTTTTACACCAAATATCACATAAAATATTACTCTATCGGCCGACTCTTCAACTCTTCCAAAATTTTGTCGCAAGCCTTTTGCTAGGCTGACGTATCGTCCTTCCACACATTGGTGAAGAATATGGCAACTTCTACGAATTTATTATTCCATTACTTCCACCACTTTGGCTTTCAATTCATCACCACGGAGACCACGTGCAAGAATTTTGCCATCCGGAGCAAAAAGGATAATTTCCGGAATACCTGCTATGCCATAAGCTTCCATAGCGACTTTTCCCGTATTGAGGATTTGTGGCCAGGTCACACCGTCCTCTTTCATCGCCTTCAATGTTTTTTCTCTGTCGTCGTTTACGGCTATACCGAGTAATTCGAAATTCTGATCTTTATATTTGGCATATACCTCTTTCAATACGGGAAATTCTGCCCGACACCAACCACACCAGCTTGCCCAGAAATCCACCAATACATATTTACCTTTTCCGACATAATCGGATAATGAAACAGGTGTACCATCCACATTGCCGTCTGTAATCGTGAAATCGGTAAACATCATTCCCGGCATGCTTTTACGAACTTCCTCCCAACGCATAATATCACCTTTCAGCGGCCCGAAGTCAACTGGACGACGCTCCAATAAATCATAAGCTGTATCAAATTCTTCCAGTTTTTGACAGGATATCAACCACTCTCTCAACACGTATTCGCTCAAAGCATTGTCCTTGTGTTTTACAATAACAGAAGTACAAATACCTTTTTTCATCTGACGTGCTTCTTCATTCATTGTCCTGAAACGTTCAGTTTTCACAAACGCAGGATCGGCTTTAACCGCCTCATTTATTTCCCGATACTTTTCTTCAACTCCTTTCAATGCTTTCCGATATTGTGTCAGTTCGTCATTCAAAGGAGTACCTTTCAAACTCATTTCATCGGTTATGTCGAACATAATCTCTCCCGGCTCTAAAATGAATGTAAATGCTTGCTGACTTGTAGAGATAAACCGCACGGCGTTTCCTTCCACATTACCGATAAAACGGAATTTTCCATTCTCTACCCATGCGCTATCTAAGTTAGTATTACGTTCTCCATAGCGGAAATTCCCATTCCGCAACATATATATATATTTACCGTTCAGGTCTTCCGGCACTGTTCCGCTGATAACATAGCGTGTTGATGACGAACATGCCGTCAGGGCCAACACACAAATGATATTGTAGAATAATGATTGTTTTTTCATGATTTTCTATAGTTTCTTAAAGGGTTATACATCTCTTGGACTTGTGCTTGCGATTCAGGCGGACACATTTCCGCATATCGGTCACCCAAGCGGACAAACGCCTTGCGTTCCTTTGAGGTCATAGAAGTGGCGTCTATCAGCAAAGGAGCCCGCATACACAGCCGGAAAACATCCATGTTCTGTTCATCCATCAACTGTGTCAGAACCTTTAACAGACGTTTGGCATCATTCTGGCAACGGGCCTGGGCAACCTCCGCCATTCGTTCGATAACGGGTTTATCTTTGAAAGAGGATTCTTTCAAACTAGCCAATACCTCGTCCAACTCCTGGAATTTATTGGAAGACATCGTTGCGTTCGTGAAAGGAACCAGAGCAGTTTTATAGCATCGCGCAAGAAGTCCATCCACCTTCTCTTCTCCCACGAAACGAACAAAATCAGCCTGATGTGCTTCCAAATAGTCGAAATAACGTCCTTTCGGAAACATCAGGCGATAGGTGAAAATATTCCAATATTCCGGCGCCAGCCGTTCCTCATCGCTTAACAGATTAAACAAGGAATCGGCAACCGTACAATATTCGACATCCAAAGCGTTGAAAAGACCATCCACATATTCCATCATTTCTTTTTTGTTCAATTGTCCGGCTTTAAAACGTTCTTTCTTCAGACTAAGGGAATTCTCAGGCTTCAGCAGATATTCCACTTTCTCAATAAAAGGAAGAAGTTCGTTTCCTCCGACCAGACGTCCGATTTCCGTCCCGTTGGATTTCAACAGTAAAAAAGTAGGATAAGCCGTAACTTTGAACCACTCTCTCAACTGTATGCCTTCACCGCGTTCCATATCATACTTCACACAGACGAATTTTTCGTTGAAATAGGTGCCGGCCTCCGGCTTCACAAACTCCCTTGTCGCCATCTGCCGACAAGGACCGCACCAGGAAGTATAACAATCCACGAAAACATACTTTCCCTCGGAGTCTGCTTGCCGACAGGCCGCCTCAAGAGTCAATTCGCAGAAAACAATGCCTTGGGCGAAGCAACACGTCATCCACCCGCCCAACAGGCATATCATAAAAACGATTCGTTTCATAGGTGTTTACTTCACTTTAAATATCTCCTCCAATTTCATCATCAGAGCATCTCCCCGTAAACCTCTGGCGATGACTATGCCATCAGGTCCTATCAGAAAATTATCCGGGATACCGGAAACACCGAATTGCTCTACTGCTGCATTTTTACGTTTCAAATCAGATACATGAGTCCAGGGTAACGCATCCTCCTCAATAGCCTTTTTCCATTTGTCAGCATCAGTGTCAAGCGAAACAGCAAGAACGTCAAACCCTTTATCATGAAACCGTTTGTAAGCGGCTAATACATGCGGATTTTCCGCACGACAGGGACCACACCAGCTTGCCCAAAAATCCAAGAGCACGTACTTACCGCGATAATCAGAGAGTCTGACCGGTTTTCCATCTGCTGTAGGCTGTTCAAAATCGCCGGCAGGTTTTCCTATCAACTCGCCTTTGGAAGCATACTCCAAATTTTTAGCAATCCTTTTTCCGATTAAAGAAGATTTCACAGAAGCATTCATGTATCCGAACCATTTTTTTGCCAACGCCAAATATTCACCTGTTGCACGGGATATTTCTGAAATAACATGCATAGACACAAAACTGGTTGGATTATCCCGAATAAAATCATCCATCGCTTGTTTGAGTTTGGTACTTAACTCATCATTTATCTCGTTCAACTTACGCAGGGCGGTAGTATCCCGTTTTTCCTGCGCTGTCATATAATCTTTTTGCAATTTTTCAAAATCCACATGACCCAATGCATCTGTCAGTTTGCGATTATAAATGACAGATTCATCATGCAATGGGGAACCTTTCACTTTAACATCCCTCAGAAAGGTATACTCTGTCGTGTCATATATGGCTTCGACATAAATGTTTCCTTCCCCCACAAAAATATCCATCGGATTAATATAGTTCGGATATCCTACACGCTTGGAATAAATCTTCACACAGGTCGGTTCCGTTTCTCCCGAAAAGGAAAACCGGCCATCGTGTACCTCTACCGTATCCGTCTGGTTCACACCGTTTGCGTTTACCAATCCTCTCAGATACATCTTGCCGTCCGGTGTTTCCAAGCCTTTGATATGACCTTCGATTCTGAATTTCTTTACAAACTCCTGGGCGTTTGCCGAAAAGCATCCCAGCAATATAACATATACTAATAGTAGATTCTTCATATTAATTTTATTGCTTTATCATTAATAATTCTGTGTCAGGGTCGGATTGTAGTTTACAGCATTGGCAGGGAAAGGGAATACCCACATCGGCGAATCCGGGCGCAAAGTATAAGTCTTCCCATTTACCATACGGGTAATGGTTTGTTTGTAATCCTCTTCCGAATTCCAACGTTTCATATCAAAAAAGTTGTTATACGTAAAAAGGCATTCTATCCGTTTTGCCCTCATCAGTTTAGCCATCGCGTCCTGTTCGTTGGCAGCAGTCAGGTCACTGTAATCGTCCGGGTCAATCCTGAACCTGCGTACCTTATTCACTTCATCGAGTCCGTCCTGATAATGACCGGCACGAATCAGGCATTCTGCCTTGATGTAATAAAGCTGGTCGCTGGTAATGCCGGCAGAAGTCCATTTGGCATTAGAATAACCCTGCCACATATAAATATCACCTTCAATACCGTTTTTATAGGTCGCAGCAGCCGTCGCACTCCATATCCGATTATCGCGAGTCTCTGTTACTTCTGTCAAGGCAGACCTGCCATATTTCATCAAGATATCCCCTTGCTCGAAAAGTGCAGCAGTTTCCTGTGTAATGATATATGCTTTTGCCGTAGTCGGTTCTGCATAAAAAATCACCGACGGATGATACTTATCATAATAATATAACGATTCAGTTATCACGGGTAAACGATTTTCAATGTTGCCGTTGAACGCCAAAGCCTTTTCTACATCTTTAAGCGCTTCTGGATAATTTTTCATCTGAAGATGAATTTTCGCCCGCAAAGCATACCCCATAGCTTTCCCGGGACGCAGGATATTCACAGCCTTATCCGGCAAATTGTTAATTGTCTTCTCCGAACAGTCTTCTAACAGCAGACGATAAACCTCTGCTAAGGTCAGTTTCTCGTTCACTTTTTCCAAATCCATATCCGTTACATAAGGGATTCCTCCCTGCGCATCCGCTGTAGCAGCGTCATATTGGGCGGCAAAAATATTAACCAGCAGATAATGCCAATAAGCCCGCAATATCTTCGCTTCTGCTGCCAAAGAGGCTTTCAGAGCGATATCACCCGACAAATCATCGAGTCGAGCCAACAGAATATTCATGCTGTTGATATTAGAATAATAACCACTATAGTGCGGATTGCTATTTGTGTAAACATAACGGTCTACACTTTCATCGTATGCCATCAAGGCATACTCTAAGCCGATATTATTGGCCAGCACCGTAGAAGGATTGGCCATTTTACCATAACTGTCGTTGGTCATAACATACAAATCTTCAAACTCGTAGGCACTATTCGTATAGTTACCATTCAGCAAATATTCGATTTCCGTCAGGTTATCCAAAAGAGTTGCCCCTTTGGGTGTCAGGTCCAAATAATTCTCACAGGCACACAACAACATCATCCATGTTATGCACCAACCTGTTATCCTGATGCGATGTTTCATAATATTCATATCCTAAAAATTGATGTTCAAACTAATAGTATAACTTCTCGGGGTTTTGTTCAAGTGGGTTCCTGTCCATGCGTTATTCGCTTCCGGATCGATATCCAGACTATTTTTCACCCAGGTTGCGACATTATTCATCTGGAAACGCAAACGGGCCGAACCGATTCTACATTTTGCACACAGAGCTCTCGGTAAATCATAGCTCAACACAATATTTCTGAGTTTTAGATAATCGGCAGGAAATACACACTGGTCTATAAACGGCAAACCTTGAGATTCTATTTTCATAGAAGAACTATACACTCCTTGTGGCATATATATGCCGGCCTCCGGATCATTCCAGTAATTTAAACAAGAAGCCAATGCTCCATTACCATAACCAAGGAACGAACCGCGAGCCTGCCAAGCAGATGCATTTGCCCGCATATAGTGCCCTCCATAATAAGCGAACATAGCATTCAGGGTAAATCCTTTCCAAGTGATTTCCGGAACAAAGCTTCCCGTATATTTCGGGTCCATTCCTCCGGCAAAGACTACATCCTCCGGTTCTAAGGCAGAATATACACCTTCGGTAGATGTATTCCCGTCTGCTTTGTACCAGGCCAACTGATAATACCCCTCTTCTTTCTTAAAGCCAGCAAAACGGAAAGCATAAAGAGAATTGATCGGATAACCTTTCTGCAGAACATGTTGTGTACTACCCCAACCAAGTTTATTTATCCCCATTGAGACATCCGTCGTAATCTTCTTGATTTCATTTTTATTCACAGCAAAGTTCAAATGAGCCTTAATCCCCAGTCCCTGCGGTTTGGAAGGTTTTAGTATAACAGCATTCAGTGCAAGCTCCACACCTTTATTTACCGCCTCGCCGTTGTTAATGGTCAACGAGGTAAAACCCTCGCTGGGATCTAAATCAGTGGAAGACAACAGGTCACTACTGTATTTATAATATACATCCAAGGCACCGAAAAGCCGGTGTCCCCATAGGGCATAATCCATTCCTACATTATAAGAAGTTGTTTTTTCCCAACGGAGTTGTTCATTCGGTGGAGTATTGACACCTGCAGAAAGAGCTCCGTTCAGTGTTGAATTATTGTATATACGTCCTGTCAGAAAAGAAGATACCGACTGGTCGATATTTCCGGTTAATCCGTAACTGGCACGCAATTTTAAAACATTAATCCATTCGGCAGAAGCCATAAAAGCTTCATTGTTGATGTTCCAGCCGGCACCCACCGACCACAACGGACGGCCACGGTATTTCGGGTCTGCTCCGAAAAGATCGGTTTTGTCGATACGCCATGAACCGGAAAGGCTGTAACGCCTGTCATAGGTATAATTTCCCGTAAAATATCCCGAAACATAGCGATGCTTCACTTCAGCGGTTTCCCAACCGCTTACCAAATTGAAAGTCATCCATGGATTCGAAAACATCGGTCCCAAATCAGAAGTTTGCAAATTACGTGCGGCGTTCAAATTGCTTGAAGCCATGGTATTAGTCTGTGTCTTGTCCTTGTACCCCAAAAGCCGATTATTCAGGTTGCGGGTATTGGTCTCGCGGTTTTCAACGCCGACGATAGCTTCCACATGATGCTTCTCTTTAAACACCTGGGCATAATTCGCCTGTACACGGAAGGTGTAATGGTCGGCGCTGTTTTGTGTGGTCGTCAGGATTCCGCCGTCCGGACAGAGGTGTTTGCCACCACTTGTATAAAGGTTGTAGATATGCCGCATATCATAGGATTCCTCTTCCAAGTAGCTTTCACTTTTATTCGTGATATCCTCATACTGGAACTGCGCATTCACCGAAAGCTGCGGCAATATTTTAAACGTAGCGTATACGAAAGAACGTAAATTAGAGTTACGGGCACGGGTAAAGTTTCTGTCTAATTCATCGAGCAAGTTGTATGCTTCCGATTTGAATCCAAGTGAAGTGTTTTGTAACACCGGATCATTCAAGGCAACGGCAGCGTTGTAATAAGCACGGTTACCGTTTTCATCGTAAATCGTATGATAAGGTTCCTTCCCTGTAGGAGAAAGCAAATACCCCAAAGCATCGATATGCTTCTTGCTACGAACCATGTTGGCATTGAATCCCACCGCCACATCCAACCATTTAGCAGCATAGATATCGCCCCGATAACTGAAATTCAGAATATTATTATGTTCATTGACAATGCCTTGATTAGAGCGTTTAAAATTTAAATTGATACTGGAGGTCAAACGGTTTCCTTTAGCACGGAATGCCATATTGTATTGCTGGAGTACCTGATTACGCAAAACAGCATCGCTCCATTCCTTTAGATAATCGTTCTTCTTCAAACGTTCAATTTGACGGTTATATTCATCGGCGGTCAATGTACCTGCATCTCTTTGCACCAACATGGAAAGAATCGGATTAATACTGCTCGGATACATATTGACATACATCGGTATATATTGACTATACATCGGATCCTGCATCGTAGCCGCATAGGATTTTTCTTCCAGTTCAATAGTCTGTGCAGCATTTGCCCAGCCGTAATTGTCGTATTGCTGTTTTTCATTAATAGTAATGTCCATATTGAAATTAACTTCCACCCGGTCATTCTGCGCACGTTTGGTAGTAACAACAATGACACCGTTGGATGCACGTACACCATAAATGGAGGCTGCAGAGGCATCTTTTAATACGGTAATGGAAGAAATATCGTACGGATTGATGGTTTCAATCGATCCCTCGATAGGCAAACCGTCCACCACCACCAAGGGTTTTGTCCTATCCGTAAAGGTGGATACCCCCCGAATCATGATATTACTCTCGGCATCATCATTCAAACCCTTATTATAACTGACCAAACCGGACAACATACCCTCCAAACTACTAATTATATCTGTCGAATAACGTCGCTCTAATTCTTTCGAAGTAATGGTTTGGTAAGAACCGGTCGCATTCTCTTTTTTAATGTTTTGATAACCGGTAACCACCACTTCATCCATCTCGGTAATATCTTCCTGCATAACAATATTCAATTCCGCTTGTCCGGTATAAGCCATTTCCTGTGTCTTCATACCGATAAAAGAAAATATCAGCCGGACACCCTGCGCACCGGGCAATTCAAGACTATAATTCCCGTCCGCATCGGTCACCACACCCAGCGCCGTTCCCTTGATCAGCACGGTCACTCCGGGAAGCGGATGGCCTTTTTGGTCTTTCACGACACCTTTGACACGGGCCGGATTCCGCATCTGTTGTTGCGGACGTTCTTTCACCACAATAATATCCTCCTTGACAACCCACGTCAGACCGGTAGATGCAAAGATTTTATCCAACACTTCCACTACGGTTTCGTTTACGGCATCCACGGACACCCGTCCCACACGTTCCCCCTGTTCTTTACTCATCATAAACTGCAAGTTGGTCTGCTCGCGGATTTGCTCCAGCACCTGCCGCAACGACACGTCCTGCAATTTCATGTTCACCCGTTCCCGTTGCGCCAACGTGGTAGCAGACAAACTGAAAGAGAACAGGCAAACCAGAATAATACACAATTTCATAATTTTTCCGATTTTTTGCCAGCGATAATGATAAATACCGAGGCATTCTGATTTCTTTTTCATAAATTTGTAATTGAAGATTAAACATAGCAACAAAACGGCTGTCATCCGTTTTATTGCAAACTTATCTGGATAAGGGAAGTGTCCCCACACTTCTCTTATTTTATTCCACTATAATCATACGATCGCTGATGTGAAAAACGATTCCTGTGGATTCCGAAATGGCTCCGAGAATCTTTTGGATATTTTCATATCGTTTCAGATGGCCCGAGAACCGGATGTCTTTTTTCCCGGCTGACCGGAAAATTACCTTTACATCATACCAGCGTCCCAACTCTTCGAGAATCTCCTCCAGGGTGTCGTCGTTAAAGCAAAATTCCCCGTTTTTCCAGGCGGTGTACTTCCGGATATCCACTTCCCGGAAAGTGATTTCCCCGCTATGATGGTCGCAAGCGGCCAACTGCCCCGGACGCATCCGCTGCTCTCCGGTACTTCCCTTTCCGGAGATACCGATTTCTCCCTCCACCAATACCGTTTCCGTTGCCCGGAGGCCATGGGTATTCACATTAAAAGCAGTGCCATACACCCGGATACTCACCTCGTCTGTTTCCACATAAAACGGCCGTCCCGTATCTTTCGCCACTTCAAACCAAGCCTCGCCCTTTAAAAAGACTTCCCTCTGCCCGTCACGAATAGCTTCCGGGTAACGTAACTCCGAACCGGAATTCAAAAACACCATTGTTCCATCGGATAGAATAACCCGAAATTCCCCACCGACCGGAACTGTCAACACGTTGTAAATATCTTCCCGCACCTCACCTTGCATCACGGAATACACGAGAGTATTACCCTCGTTAGTCACACGCAACGTGGTATCAGCCACGATCACTTCCTTCACATCCCTTTTCAACGGAACCACTTCCCCATGTTTCAATGTAAGCATTACCTGCCCGTTCCCCGGTCTGAACGGTTGCTCCATCGTCCCCTTCTCTCCAAACGGTAGCCCCCACCACGTCAAGGCAATTCCTATCACCAGCAACACTCCCGCAACCGCGGAAATATACGTGTACCATCTGATCTTCCTTTGTTTACCTCGTTCAAGCCGCCTTGCTACCCGTTTATAGGCGACTTCCCGAA
>OJNL01001924.1_pt1 | contig 10922 bp, 7 predicted proteins | sample 1597581 | NCBI WGS metagenome assembly OJNL01 (sample SAMEA2452133, study PRJEB22498) | human gut metagenome | biome: human feces; feature: human gut; material: feces | place: Australia | collected 2012
GTTGTTATGGCTGTCTTGTCTTCGAATATCGATGCCGTATTACCTGCCGATACCGTGTTTGCGGGTGAAGTCGGACTATCCGGTGAGATTCGTGCAATCGGCAGGATCGAACAACGGATAGCGGAAGCAGAAAAATTAGGCTTTAAACGTATCTTCGTACCCTTGGGTAATAAAAAGGCATTTACCCGGAAGACTACTCACATTGAAGTGATTTTTGCCTCTAAGATTGCCGATATATGCCGGCATCTCTTTGGTTGATTTAACAAAGAATCTGAAAAGTTCTCGTCAAACATGATACTTATCTCCCGTAAAATTGTCTATATTTGTTTGTAGGTGTTAAATATAATATAGGATGTGGATATATATAATCATTCCGGTCGTTGCTGTAACTTGTTTTTTTTGTTTTTTTCGATTCCGGAAAAGCAGTCTGTTTTATTGGACAAAAGGGATAAAATCGGAGATCATCTGTGAAAAGATTATCCGGGCGGTTCCCGATATGGTCTTTATCTTAGACCGTTCTCTGCGGGTATTGAAACTCTATAACCCGAATGAGGAAGAATTAATGGTTCCCAGTGAACGATTGATCGGAGAAAATGTGGGGAAATATCTGGATAAAAAATTTGCAGACATGATCGAATTCTGCATACAGAAAACGATAGAGGCCGACGGTGTCTATGAAATGGAATACGATATAGAAACTTCACACGGAACAGAGTATTATGAGGCACGCTATTTTCGCATTCGGAAAAACGAATTTGCATGTTTTGTCAGAAATATTACCGATAGAAAAAAGGGAGAATTGCTTTTGGAACAAAATCAGGAATTGTTGAATTCGATTTTAGACAATATTCCTTGTCCCTTTATGCTTAAAGATGTAAACAATGATTTCCGCTATATATACTGGAATAAAGAATGTGACAGGCAAAGCGGCCTGAATCGGAATGAGGTGCTTGGAAAGACGGACATAGAAATCTATGGAAAAGTGCGGGGCGGGGAATACCAGCGGATAAACCAACAAGTAGTGGATGAGGGAAAACCCTATCAGAATTATGAGATTTTTGTAACACCCGATGGCGTGGAACATTCTTCTATTGTATATAAGAATGTGATTTCCAACGAACTTCATCGTTGGTTACTGGTTGCCCGTTGGGATATTTCCGATTTAGTCACTGCAGAAAAATCATTGCAAGAAGCCAATCGGGTCAATCAATTGATCTTGAACAATGCCAATATCGGTTTTGCTTTTATCGATCCCGATTACGTTATTCAATGGGAAAATATCAGTACCTATTCTTCGCATCCGATTATCTGTAATTATAAAACAGGGACGACATGTTATAAAAACGTATGGGGTTATGATAGGCCTTGTCAGGATTGTGTGATGCAGAAAGCTATCCTTTCAGGAAAGGTCGAACAAAAAGTATTTTCTTCCGATAATCAGGAATATTTTGAGATTATGGCTACTCCAGTCTATAATGAATCCAAAGAATTGCAAGGAGTGGTGATAAGAATTGAAGATGTGACGGTCAAAAAACAAATAGCTTTGGAATTGAAAAGAGCTAAAGAAGAAGCAGAGAAATCCGATCGTTTGAAATCGTCCTTTTTAGCTAATATGAGCCATGAAATCCGTACCCCGTTGAATGCGATACTTGGATTCAGTGAATTGCTTTGCAGGACGGAAGATCCCGGAGAAAAGGAAACCTATGCCGAGATTATCAAAAATAACAATGACCTCTTATTGCAATTGATAAACGATATCCTCGACCTCTCGAAAATCGAAGCCAATATTTTGGAATTTGTTTATTCCGATGTCGATATCAATACCTTGCTCAGTGACCTGGAACGTAGTTTCCAATTTAAAATTGCGCATATTCCCGATTTGAAAATAAAATTCGTTCCCGGTTTACCGGCTTGTACCATACACACCGAAAAAAATCGGTTTTCTCAAGTGTTTTCCAATTTTATTACAAATGCTATAAAATTTACCGCTCAGGGGGAGATTACCTTTGGTTATCGGGTTTGTGACGAGGGACTTTATTTCTATGTAAGAGACACAGGTATAGGCATTCCTGAAGATAAACAGCAAAAAATATTTGATCGTTTCGTTAAATTGAATACCTTTAAGACCGGGACAGGATTAGGGCTCTCAATTTGTCAGACTATTGTTCAAAAATTAAATGGTTCCCTTGGCGTCAAATCGGAAGAAGGCAAGGGTTCTACTTTTTGGTTTATCCTTCCTTGTAAGCTTTTGGCTGGAGGGGGTGATAACCGGCAAGAAGAAATTATTGTATCGGGCGAAACATTATCCGGTAAGAAAAATCCGGAAATAATATCGGGAAAGCCAACCTTGTTGATTGCAGAAGATGTAATGGATAATTATAAGCTGTTTCAAATTTTCCTTCAAAAGGATTATAATTTGATACATGCTTTTAATGGGCAGGAAGCAGTGGAACTTTTCCGGAAGTACCATCCCAATGCCATATTGATGGATATAAAAATGCCTGAAATGAACGGTTATCAGGCTACTGCTGCGATCAGGGAAATCGATCCCTCTATCCCGATCATTGCAGTTACGGCATTTGCATTTGCAGATGATAAGAAAAGAATATTAGAAAACGGTTTTACTAAATATGTAACTAAACCGATAACCTCAGAATCGTTATTGAATACATTAAAAGAAATAGGAGTATAGTAAGTAAATGAAGACGTGTATAAGATACTGTTTATTTGTATTGATTTTTGGATTTATATCTCCTGTTTTTTCGTTAGCTGAAAACGAGAAAAATATTGATAAAATATTAGTTATTAGTTCTTATACTCCTATTAAAGAAACCGGGAACCGTATGATATCTGCTTTTATACAGCAGATAAAGCAAAAAACGGATATAGCTACTGCTGTCGAATACATGGATAGCGAATCTTCTTCCGACTATTATCAATGGGCTGAATGGCAAAAATCTCTTTTCAAAGCCTATGAGCAACATCCCAGGATTGTCGTGATTATCGGCGGAGAAGCCTGGTCTGTTTACCGGGATTGTTGTCCGGCTGATTGGAAGGATATCCCTGTTGTGTTGGGCGGGGTAAAGCATGACTATATCGATTATCGTAAGGAATTGGAAGGAAATGATTTCGATGGGAGTGAGATCATGCCCATGGTGAAATCTTTTGAAGGTTTTAAAGTAACGGGATATTATGTCACGGACTATTTTTATGAAAATATCATGCTGGTCAAAAAATTGCAACCGGACATCACGGATATTGCATTTTGCTATGGTAGTCGGTATCATCATGTTTTCTTGAAAAATTATTTATCCGGTATTGTCCGGGATATAAAGGACCTTCGTGTACACTATTGGTTTGGCGACCGACTTTCTACAGCAGACCTGGTTGATTCTATCATTAAAATGGACGATCGTTGTGCCGTAATTTCTGCCGGATGGTTTACTGATGTAAACCACTATCCCCATGCTTATTCTATGTTGCATAACCGGCTTTCGGAGTATCCTGAAAAAAATATTTATGAAATTCTTGATCAGGATTTTTCTAATTCGAATTATTTCGGCGGCTATTTCGTTTCGGGAATAGAGATAGGCACCGATCTGGCAGACCTAACCTATACCGTGTTGAAAAAAGGAATGGAACATAGCCCTTTGTTTTCTGAAACTCCTTCTAAGCCGAAATATCATTTAAATGATCTCACATTAAATGTATCCGGTTTAAATAAAAAACTTGTTCCCGAAGACGTCGTCTGGCATAATGTTGAACCCGGTTTTTTGGAAAAATATAAGTTAAGGATAATTTTTGCCGCAACATTGTCCCTCATAATACTTGCGCTATTCTATTGGATCCGTAGGAAAAGGGAACAGATGTACAAACAGTCCAATGAGGAACTAAAGCAACTACTCTTAGCCATGCCCAACATGGCCGTTATCTTTGATTCCGATTTGAGAATAGTCGATATTGTAAATCCGATGAACCCTCTTTTATTAGGGTTGGAAATCAAACAACTTATTGGCCGTAATATGGAATATCTGGGACAGATAATTCCTAATTTCAATGAAACTGCACAGAAAATTCAAAGCTATTTGGAAAAAACGGCTGTAACCCGGAAACCCTGTTCGTTTAATTGCGAAACGATGGTGACGGGGATAAGTCGGCACGTGGAAGCCAAAACAGCACCTTTAGGTGACAAACGGGTGATCTGTTTTATTCATGATATCACTTCATTGATATTTGCTGAAAAAGAAATAGCGAAATACAAGAACTTTTTGAATCTGGTGATCGACCATTTACCGGTGGGTATCTTTGTGAAAGATGTTTCCGATGATTTTCGTTATATCTATTATAATCAGAAAGTAGCGGATTTTAGTGGTGATAAAGTTTCCAAATTTATAGGGAAAAACGACTTTGAACTGAACGATCCGCTGGCAAAAGAACATTGGGAGGAAGACCATGAAGCTTTGAACAGCGACAGTCCTGTTACCTATGAGAGGGTGAGTGAAGACAAGCGTTGGGGAATCCGTTATGGAATAACGACGAAAACAAAGTTGGTCAATTATGATGGTTCGTGCTATATTATAGCCATTGTGGTGGATGTCACGGATATTCGTAAAAACGAAATCGAATTGAGTAACATCCGGCAGGGACTGTCGGTCGCTTTGGAAGTCGGTGCTCTATCGGCTTGGATATATGATGTTGAAAGCGATCGCTTCACATCGTTATATCGGGATGTCCTTGTCGGACAAGGAAAAGGGGTAAAAGAAACGAAAGATATTTTCCATCCTGACGATTGGGAAAAGTTCCGGCTTTTGATAGATGACCTGATATCCGGGAAATGTGAAAAGAAGAAAGAAATTCTGCGTGCCTTGAAAGATGGTGAATACGCTTCATTTGAAATTAAAGCCATTGGAATACGTTCTAAAGAAAGCGGACAAGTTTTTCAAATTATCGGGACAGAAAAAGATATTACCGAACAGCTTCGTGAACAAAGCGAACTGGAAGCGATCAATTTTAAAACGGAATTGGCAATTTCGTCTAATGGGATTACTCAATGGGATTATGATGTAGAGAAGCAAATATTCTCTTCTCCTAATCCTACATCCTATATGTATCACGGTATTCCGAAAGCCGATTTTATGGCGTCGATCTATGCTGAGGATATTCCTGTTTTTACCAAGGCTTTGGATGATGTGGTAAACGAAAGGACCGAGACCGTAAACATTCAGATTCGGGTGTTTTTACCTGTGAAAGGATTGCGGTGGGTGGATATTCATGCGGTGGTTTTTGAAAAAAACGAGCAGGGGCAGGTCGTACTACTCACCGGATTGAGAAAAGATATCACCGAATGGAAAAATCTGACGAACGAGTTGATTGTATTGAGAGATAAAGCAGAAGAAGCAAACCGTTTAAAATCTGCTTTTCTGGCGAATATGAGCCATGAAATTCGTACGCCTTTAAATGCAATCGTCGGTTTTTCGAATTTAGTTGCAGATACCGCGGATTTTGAAGAAAGACAGGAATATTGTAAGATTATCGAAACGAACAACGAATTGCTGTTACGATTGGTGAACGATATTCTTGACCTTTCTAAAATCGAAGCAGGGCAACTTGACTTTGTATTTTCGGAAATCAGCCTCCGGTCTATTTTTGCCAATCTCAAGCAAATTTACCGTTTCAAAGTGCAGAAAAACGTCCAGTTGATTTGTGAATTGCCGGCAGAGGATCACATCATCTATTCTGAAAAGAATCGTTTAACCCAGGTTATTTCTAATTTTTTGAATAATGCCTGTAAATTTACGACCGACGGTTATATTAAAATGGGCTATGAACAGGTACCTGGAGGCTTACGTTTTTTTGTTACAGATACCGGAAAAGGAATTGCAAAGGAGAATTTACCTTATGTGTTTGAGCGTTTTAGGAAATTTGACAACTTTGTGCAGGGTACCGGTTTGGGACTATCCATCTGCGACACGATTATTCAGAGATTGGAAGGAGAAATCGGCGTAGAATCTGAAGTAGGAAAGGGAAGTATCTTTTGGTTTGTGATTCCTTGTGAGCCGAAAATAGCGGAAACAGAATCCGAAGCTACCGAACAACCTACTCTTTTCAGACAAAACAAAAGAGCCGGAACAGGGGAAAAACTATTGTTAGTGGCAGAAGATAACGATAGTAATTTCTTGTTGTTATATAATATTTTGAAAAATAAATATCGGCTTGAACGTGCATTAAATGGACGTGAAGCCGTGGAGTTAAATGCCCGATTGCATCCCGACCTGATTTTAATGGACATAAGAATGCCCGAAATGGATGGTTTGGAAGCGACGAAAAATATCCGTAAAACGGATTCGGAAGTCCCGATTATTATTTTGACAGCCAATGCTTTTGACGAAGATAAGGAACAAGCATTGAAGGCCGGATGTAGTGATTATCTGGCAAAGCCTGTAAATACCGCTCAATTAAATGAGTTGTTGGAAAAATACATTTGATTGCTTGGGCAAATCGTTTATAGCTTTTGTCCGTTCTTCGGGATACGTGTCGTTTCGGAAACTTATGTTTAAAATAACTTTTCCTGCCCGGAAAAGTTGATTGTAGAAAACCGTTAGGATAATTTTCTTTTTAAATAGATCATATCGACACATTGTTCTCCGTTGTCAAAAATAGGGGCAGGATAATGGTCTGTAAAGAAATTTTTCACTCTATGAGAATATTGAAAGCCACATTTCTCATAAAAAGCCACTCCCGAATCGCTTGTCCCTACATATAGAAAATTGAATTTTCCCTGATAATGTTTACTGAGTAGATCAAGCATTTTCGTCCCTATACCTTTTTTCTGGAATAGAGGATCGACGGCCAGATTTTTCAATTCTCCACAAGGATCGACCACAGCTTCGCAGATAACCTTACCCTGTTGGATTAAAATAAACATTTCTCCTGTTTCCAGATACTTATCTACCATTTCTTCCGACGGGTCTGCCAGCAATAATAATTCTAAATACTGTTTTTTGTTTCCTGTTACCTGCTCGAAATGCTCCATAGGTGATTTTAATATTAATTTATCTGGATAAAGATATAGTTTTTAGTGTATAATATTTTATAGACTGTGAAGTTCGGAAATAATTTTTAGCATTTTATTTACCTGAATTTTCTGTCGGGAAGGTATGTGTTGGGGAAGATAGGGGTAAATGTCATTGTCGGTCGTTTTTTATTTCTGTTATAAAAATAATGAGGTCCGGATTTACGTATTTTAGGGAAACATGATCGATGTATTTTTCCGGTGAATTATATACGAGTTTACAGAAAGAAAAACGTGGAGCGGAAATCGTATTGTCAGGTTTTATAGGAAGGATAATCTGATACTTTCGTCCCTCGTGAACACGTTACGAACCCACTCCCCTTCGTTCGAATCTTTAAGAAAAGAAAAACGATTGGAGAAAATAAAAAAAGGAAGACTGTTTTAGTCTTCCTTTCTGTGGGCGCTGAGGGATTCGAACCCCCGACCCTCTGGGTGTAAACCAGATGCTCTGAACCAACTGAGCTAAGCGCCCGTGCTATCATCCGATTGCGGGTACAAATGTAGCGCTTTTTTCATTCCTACCAAAAAAAAGAACTGTTTTTTGTAAAAATAATTCACATCATCGAATGATAATATAATAAAGGGCAGGCCTTTCTATTGTGATTTTATCTCTCATTCGTTTTCAAATATGCGGCAAAAATCTTATCGAACAATTCCCCCCGGGTTAAACGTCCGTTTTCTGTACAAATAGATTCTACCCTACCTTTGGCACAGAGCTTATTGTCCGGTAAACGATAAATATCTTCAAGAAATACCAATTTAGCCCCCTCACGCTTTATATTCAGCCGTACAGTAAAGCGATCTCCACTGGTTAGGGAAACTTTATAATCGATCTCTACCCTGGCCACCATAGCATCGATGCCCTGCTTATGCAATTCTCCGAAGTTTGCCCCTGCACTTTCTAAAAATTCATGACGGGCGTGTTCCAGATAATGTTGATAATTGGCATTATTCACAACGCATTGCAGGTCACATTCATAATCCCGCACTTTCATTTCGATCTCGAAAATATATTCTTTCATAATACTCTTGTTTCTTTGCACAAAGATACGTAAAAAAGTATGTTTTCAAGAGAATGTTTAGATAAGAAATCCTTTGTTTGCTGGATATTTGTCTGATTATTAGTTAGGTATATGTTCGTTGTAAATAACTTCGACCCCATTTCCCGGTACGTCTAAAATCAGTTTGGAATTGTTGTAACTGAATCGGTTATCAAACAATGCCCTGAAATTTTCTTCCCGCTTCAAATCAGGTAAATCGAGTTTCAAAGTCACGGCTTCTTGGTTCTTATTAAAAACGACGATAGTTTCTTTTTCAAAATAGGAACGCATATAAGCATACACTTCGTTTTCCACTCTTAAAGGGATAAAATCACCGTGTTGTAAGGAAAAGCTATTTTCATAAAGATGATTAAGTAGAGCCATTTGACGACGAATTGCCGTCAAATCTTCTTCAGCTTTTATAGGAATATGTAAAGAATCGGGACTGCAAATTTCAGGTACTCCCGGTAAACTGATATGAAATGTCCATAATTGAGCGAAGCGGTTGGCGGTGGTGCTGTCTGTTGTAAAGTGGATAGGGATTTTATAATCTTTTGTCAATAACATGCGCCGGGGAGAATGATTTATTCCTTGTTCTTGCAGGTTTTCTGTCACGAAGTAATGTAACTGCGGAAATCTGTCGTATTTCCTGAAAAATATTTTTGAAACCTCTTTACCTGTAAGCGAATCATCATGAGTGAAATTCTTTTTCATACGTTCTAATCCAGGAATGGAATCGAGAAGATGTAACTCTTTGACTACTTTATTTTTTGTAAGCGGGATACATATTTCGTTGGAAATTCCCGACTCATTTACAGCCCATACTCGTAAAATGCTCGATTTAATCTCTTCCATCTCTATGGGTAATGCAATCTTTAAATGCCGAACGGTTGGAAATAGAAATTTGTCTTTTAATTTATAGTTCTGTATATAAACACTCCACTTTTCCACAGGACGGTCACTTTCAAGAAAAATAGTATCGTTCAGCACATCGGCGGTAAAAATTACCGGAAGATTTTTTTCATTCTGGGGTTTAGTCAACAACGGAATGTCGTAATCGAATCCTTCATAGCGAAACGTCAGATTCCCTAAAGGGACGGTCTGTTCTGTCGGAACTAAAAGCAAAATGCTGTCGGTCGGATGTACAAGCTCTACATTTTTGGAAGCAGAAATTTTTTTAAGAAGAGAAAGATCGGGAAAATAGTCCGAAAGTTGCATGGATAGAGTATCCCCTGTCCACCAAAATGGTCCGATAGGTGTACCGAATAATGGATTAGGTGGAATCTTCATGTTTGTCGGCTGACAAGAGTATAAGAAAATAATAGCTATAATGACAAAGTAAGCTTTCATATAATTTTGATTTTTGATAATATATTATATCAGCTTTTAATCAAAGATAATATAAACATTTCTTGTGCCAAATTCTATATGCTTATTTCTAAATCTTATATCTTTTAGGTAGATATTATGATGCAGCCAATTTTTTAATTACTACATGATTAGATGTGATTTTATTTAATAATAAATATTTTTTGTTGTTTGATGTAGTGGTATAAAATGTGTTATACATGATAATTTGTTTCTTATTTTTATTATGTTTGTGTCCACCTTTGAAATTATAGAGATAGTTTCTTTAAGGAATTAGAATTTGATCGTTACTTATTATTCTTAACAGAGAAACCGCCAAAATTCTTTTAAAAAAAGTAAGAATAAAACTAACGTTTACGCATAAGCGTGGACTGTTGTGTTTTTCTTCTTTTTTGTACTTGGCGGTACTCTCTGTAAGGCGGCACATCAGTTCCACGCTTTACTTTTTCATTTTTATTTTCGAGAGACGGATAATTGGGGAAACGGACGATTGTTTTTATTGATTCAATGAGTGGTTTGTCGATAAAACCGATTATTACCGGTTACTTTTTCTTTCTCTCCTTTTCCTTTTTATCTAAAAAATATAACTTTGCGCCTTGTAATTAGAAATTTAAATTTACAATATACCATGGGAAGAGCGTTTGAATACCGCAAAGCACGTAAACTGAAAAGATGGGGCAATATGGCCCGTACGTTTACCAGAATAGGCAAGGAAATTGATATTGCTGTAAAAGCAGGTGGACCTGACCCGAACAATAATACTCGTCTTCGTATTTTAATTCAGAATGCAAAGGCTGAAAACATGCCGAAAGAGAATGTGGAACGGGCAATCAAGCGTGCGGTTTCAAAAGATACATCCGACTATAAGGAAATTGTTTACGAAGGATATGCTCCTTACGGAATCGCTATCGTTGTGGAAGCCGCTACCGATAACAATACCCGTACGGTTGCTAATGTGCGTCACGCTTTCACTAAATTCGGCGGTTCGTTGGGAACGACCGGTTCTCTGGATTTTATGTTCGAGCGGAAATGTGTTTTTAAGATCAACAAACCGGAAAACTTCGATATGGAAGAATTCGAACTGGAGATGATCGACTATGGAGTAGATGAGATTTTCGAGGATGAGGACGGGGTTATCAACATCTACGGTTCTTTTGATGCCTATGGAAATATCCAGAAATACCTTGAAGAAAACAAATACGACATTGTGAGCGGTGAATTTACCCGGATTCCGATGGATACCAAAGAACTGACCCCCGAACAACGGGCAGAGGTAGATAAGATTTTGGATAAACTCGACGAAGACGATGACGTTACCAATGTTTATCACAACATCAAAGAAGATTAAAAACAATAATTCTTGCAGAATTAAAAATATAGTTGCATATTTGCACCCGCAAAACCGTTTTGTCGGAATGCAACTAAAATGATGACTTCGTAGC
>OJNL01001928.1_pt1 | contig 10905 bp, 9 predicted proteins | sample 1597581 | NCBI WGS metagenome assembly OJNL01 (sample SAMEA2452133, study PRJEB22498) | human gut metagenome | biome: human feces; feature: human gut; material: feces | place: Australia | collected 2012
GAACCTGTAAAAGCCGTTACAGTTGTTGTTTTTGCGATCTTATCCTGATCCAGCTCTTCTTTTTCCACCGTTTTGAAATCGCCAGTTATAACAGTATCGTTGAGCTTTATTCCAAGCATATTCGTGAAATCAGAGCAGAAAGATTTAAGCTTTTCTCTGTTTGGAACAGTGTCGGTAAAATATTCGGTTATTCCGCTTGTGAAGTCACCGTCAAAATATGATGACAGCGAAAATTTCGGAAAAGTCGCAAGGTTTCTGTTTTCTGACTGTATAAAACCGCTTTCACGCTTCATCACAAGCAGTGCCACAAACACGCCGAAAACAATAAGAAGGCAAACAACAGAGTTTATAACATTAAACTCCAGCTCATGAATATTGTTTTTCTTAGCCTTTTCACGTTCCTCACGACGTTTTTTTGCCTTTTCGATGCCTTTTCTGTAAGCTTCCTCTGCCTTAGCGTCGCTTTCTTCTTTTTCCACAGGATCAGGTTTCGGCTCAGATTTAGGTTCAGCCTTTTTTTCAGCTTTCCTGACAGGCTCCTGCTCTTTCTGAACAGGCACTCTGACATTTATTGTCGCCTCTACCCTGCTGGGCTTCTGAGCATTCTCAGGCTTTTTCTCAGGGCTTCTCTTGTCGATTATCTCGACCCTTTTTCCTGCGATAACAGGGCCTTTATCCTGTGCCGCTGCGTCATATTCCCTATAATAGCTGTCAGGTATCTTCAGCACGAAATTCTTCTTATTCGGCAGCTTTTTCACAGTTCCGTCTGCTGAAACTGCCACAGAGATCTCTTTTTTAGTGCCGTTTATGTGATTTTTCTCTTTGGAAAATGGGATAATGACCTCATTATCAGAAGCCTTTTCCTCAGCATTTTTCTCCTGAGCTTTTTGTACAGACTGAGATTTTTCAACTTTTTCAGCTTTTTTCTCAACTGTTTTCAATGCTACTTCATTATCATCATCAGTATTTAGCCATACGCTTTTCTTTGGCTTCAAAACGGGCTCGTCCGTCCAAATGCTGTGGCTGAGAGCCTTGTTTTTTCTGACTATCTTTTCCACTATCTCGTCATGGACAGTGGAACTTTTCTCCGTTTCGTCAACTTTTGCCATGCTGACAGCTTCATGCTTTTTCTTTTCCTCGCCTATAGGCTTTCCACCGAAAGTAACGCTGTCAAGATACTCTGTATAGGCTTCTGAAAGAGCCTTTGTATCAGGCAGTTTGAAGTCCTTTTCAAAATCTTTATTATTTGCCATACTCTTTCACCTGCCTAAAATCTGAAATACAAGAACGGATTGTTTGTTGTGTTCACAAGCAGAACGCTTGAGAGAACAAGTATCGCCGCATTGCATAGGATACCTGCTGACTGCATAAAATAGGCTGTACCCTTTGCAGAGAGCGCCTTTTCTTTGATCTTTGGTATAACAGGCATTGTGAAAAGCACTGCCGCTGCAAAAAGCCAGATATTGTTCATGAAAAGGTGCTGTGTAACTGTGTCGGTCAGCTTGTTTCCATTTGCTCCAACAAGTGCCTTGAAGAACGTACCCAGCGAGCCAAGGTTCTCAAAATAGAATATTCCGAAGCCTATGAAAATAACAAGCTTTGTATAGATATGTGCAAGGGGTACAGGCATTTTCTTCATGCGCTTTTTGCCTATGAGCATTTCAAAGAATATGAACATTCCATAGTAAAGTCCCCAGAAAACAAAGTTCCAGCTTGCGCCGTGCCAAAGTCCTGTGCAGAACCATACAAGGAAAAGTCCTCCGTATTTTCTTCTTTTGCCGAAAATAGGGAGATAAAGCACATAATCTCTGAAAAATGAGCTAAGGGAGATATGCCACCTCTGCCAGAACTCTGAGATAGTTTTGCAGATAAAAGGATATTTAAAGTTCTCATCAAAGTGGAAGCCGAATATCCTGCCAAGACCGATAGCGATATCTGAATAACCTGAGAAGTCAAAATAATACCACAGACCCACAAGAATGTGCCTGCCACAGAGAGGGTCTTTATATTTTCATAGCCGTTTGAAGCAGAGCCGAAAAGGGCTGTTACAATGGTGCTGAGATTATTTGCGATAATGACCTTTTTGCCAAGTCCGAGGATTATTCTTGAAAAGCCGTCGGAGATATCCTTGGCGGTGGTCTTTCTTTCGTTTATCTCCTCGCCGATAACGGAGTATCTTACGATAGGTCCTGCAACGAGCTGTGGGAACATGGATACATACAAAAGAAATCTGCCGAAGTTTTTCTGCGGCTTGACCTTGCCCCAATAGCAATCGACGGTATAGGAAATAGTCTGGAACGTATAGAAAGAGATACCGATAGGCAAAACGATATTAGGCACCGGTATGCCTAGACCAAACCAATTGTTGAGATTTTCCACAAAGAACGCCGTATACTTGAAACCGAACAGCACCCCAAGGTTAAAGACAAGCGACCATGCAAGCGCCGCTTTTGCCTGCCAGCCTTCGTGGTGTTTTTCTATCACCCGACCATTTATGTAGTCCACAAGGGAGGAAACTATGAGGATACTAACCCAGACAGGCTCGCCCCATGCGTAAAAGATAAGTGAAAACACCACCAGCACTGCATTTCTTATGGCTGTACTGCGTGTGATAAAATAGCATATCAGGCACACAGGCAGGAAAAAATACAAGAAAAATAGATCTGCAAATACCACAACAAAACTCCTAACAAAAATTGATAAAACAGCCATTGTCGGCTTATTCCGACAAAAGGCGATACACATTTAAGTATATCACTGAACACACTAAAAGTCAATTAAAACAGAGGTCTGCGGAAAGTTTTTCGGTTATGCACAAAAAAAGCCGCACAAATTGTACGGCTTAGAAATATCTAAAAATCATGTGCAAGTGACCGATAACGGGCAAACAATGTCCGCCCCTACAGAAAGTCACGCATTTACGCTGTTTAATACTTTATTTTCAGGGTCTTGCCCGGAACGCTCACGCCGTCTGACAGAGTGATAGGGAGCTTTTGCTCCTCAGAGAAGCCGATAGTTTCGCCGTCTTTAAGCTCAACGCCCTCAGAAAGCACATACTCGGAGATAGAAAGCAAAAATCCAAGCAGGTCGTTAGGCTGTTTTGGAGAGTCAACTATCTCCATTTCCTCATATCCGAAAAATCTCATGCCTGATGTGAAAGCGCAAAGACCTGTTTTAGCAAGATACATACCTGTGTAGATAAGAATAGGCATCGGATACTCGCCGTCCTTGATAGTTTCGGCAAAGTTCACATAGAAATTCTTCTCATAAACTGTTGGGTCTTTATAGATACCGATAGCGTTATCGAGCTTGAGCAGAGAGCTTGCCACCTTTGCAAAGAGGATAGCCTGCTCAACAGCGCTTGTTTTATTCATTACAGCGAGCATAACGTGCGCCTGATGCTTAGCGACCTCGTTTGCGCCCTCTTTCCAGAGAATATTATACTTTGCCGCATTTTCAGCTTCCTTGTTAGGAACTGGGTTAGGCATAAGTGAGCAAGCGACCACCATATCGCCAACCTTGAATACCATAGCGTTGTCTTTTACATCGTCCTGCGGAACGATGTTCCAATCGTCTTTCAGAAACTTTTTAAATCTGAGCCAATCCATGTTAGCATCTGTGTAGAGAACGAAGCCTGCAAGGACGTTGCCTTCCTTTTTATCGTCCTTGTTTTCCTGAACGTTTTTGTTTTCTTCTGACATTTTGTTACCTCCATAAGATAAAGTCTGTTGAAGTCATTATAGCACACTTAGGGAGAAAATGCAACAGGGGGAGGTAAATGAGGAATGAGGAGTGAGGAATGAGGAATTATGGTATCGCCTGCGGCGATGATTTTTTTGTCCTTTCTTTATCTCCCTTCCCCTTAATAATTTGTATACCATGTACCTGCACAAAAACGCCGTTCCGACTTCTCGTCAGAACGGCGTGGTTATTATTCTGTTACCGCTGTTTCCTCAGCCTGCTGTGTTTCAGGCTCGTTGAAAGGCAGCTTCACTGTTATGGTCGTGCCTTTTTCCGGTTCGCTTTCAAGGGATATCTCACCGCTGTGATATGCGACTATGTGCTTTACTATAGAAAGCCCTAAGCCTGTGCCGCCTATCTTCTTGGAACGGCTTTTATCAACTCGGTAAAAACGTTCAAAGATTCGGCTCTGATGTTCGTCGGATATGCCTATGCCTGTGTCGCTGAACACTGCCACGGCTTTGCCGTCCTCTATGCCGACCGTTACTTTCAGGCTTCCGCCCTCATGATTGTACTTTATGGCGTTGTCCATGAGATTTAAAAACAGTTCTGTGATGTAGCTCTGATTGCCGTATATCTGAACAGGTTCGCCCTCAATGGTCATTGTGACCTCTCTATTATCTGCCTTGTGACGGAGTATCTCCTCTACGTCATTGGCGGTTTTCAGCAGGTCTATCTTATCGTTTAAAACGTGTTCCTGCTCCTCTATCTGGGAAAGCCTGATAATATCGTTTATAAGATACAAAAGTCTTTCGCTTTCACGATATATCATACCGCCGTATTTCTTCACGTCCTCTTCCTTTGTGAAAATGCCGTTTTCAAGAAGCTCGCCAAAGCCTTTTATGGTGGTAAGCGGAGTTTTAAGCTCATGAGATACGTTGGCTGAGAAGTCACGGCGTATCTGCTCGCTTTGTATCTCCTCTGTTACGTCAACAAAGAAGATTATGATACCAAAATCAAGGGTATTCTCGCTGTAGACCTTATTTGCAAAGGTACGGTAAAAACGGCTTTTTTCTGTGATGATACCTTTTGCTGCACCGCTTTCCTTGGCTTCTTCAAGCAGACCTATTATCTGCTGATCGTTTGTCATATGGTTTATCTTGGTATGCTCCGTAGAGTCAAAGCTGTTGCCGAGAATTTTCAAGGCGCTCTTATTTACCGAAAGCACTGTCATGTCCTCGTCAAGAAGTATCATGCCCTCAACCATATTTTCAGTGATAAGTGATATTTTTTCTCTCTCTGCCTTTATTTTATTCATGTTCTTATGTATTCGTCCCATAAGAACGTCTGCATTTTTTATGATAGGTTCAAGTTCTTCATAAGGCGTTTCAAACTGACCGATATTCTCGTTCCTCAGATCAAGCTGTTTTACAAGGGAATTTATCGGCTTTATCATGCTTTCTGAAAGCTTTATGGAGATTATGGTGGTGATAAAGATTATTCCTCCTGCGAACACCACCAGCATTGGTATCACTGCAAGGAACACCCCTGCAAGGTTTTCCTTATCTGTAGAAAATCTCAGCACACCGCCGTCATATTTTATGGCATAATAATATGTAGTATATCCAAGGGTTTTGGAAAATCTTGTGAATTCGCCCTCGTCATTTGCCATAGCCTCTTTGAACTCTTCACGGTCTGAGTGGTTTTCCATTTTGGCGGGATCTGCTTCAGAGTCATATTTTACATTGCCCTGTGCGTCGATGAAGGTGACACGGACATCATATTCTACTGATCTTTCCAAAATATCAGCCATTTCTGAGGGTTTATTGTTTCCTGCGGCAACGAGCTTTGCAGCGGATTTAAGCTCATTTTTAGTGAAACGCTGATAGGTAGAATATCCAAGAGAGCCTGCTACTAAAAGGAAAAACAGCACTGTACATGAAACAAGTATCGTCATAACTTTATAGAGTTTTTTCTGCATATGCTGTTCCTCCTTATCTGAAAATTTTTATATTTTGTAGCCTATGCCACGGACTGTTTTGATAAGATCCGTACAGCCTGCGGCTTCAAGCTTTTGTCTGAGGGTTTTTATGTGCATATCAACAGTTCTTGTTTCCCCTGCAAACTCATAGCCCCAGACCATTTCCATAAGCTTATCACGGCTCACGGCTATGGACTTATGGCGCATAAGATACATCAAAAGTTCAAATTCCTTATAGGTCAAAACGACCTCCTGACCGTTATATGTACAGATACGTCTTGATGCGTCAAGGGATACGCCCTGTTCTTCTATTACGTCAGCCTCGGCATTCTGCTTGCCTGCACGTCTTAAAACGGCTTTTATTCTTGAAAGCAGTTCCATTACGCCGAACGGCTTTGTTATATAGTCGTCTGCGCCCATTTCAAGACCTGACACCTTATCAAGCTCGCTTGATTTTGCGGTAAGCATTATAACAGGAACGTCCTGAGTGTGGCTGTCTTTTTTGAGCTTTGAAAGTATGGAATATCCGTCCTCGTCAGGAAGCATTATGTCAAGAAGCACCAGCGAAGGCTCTTTGTTTCTTATCTCTTCATAAAACGGTTTTGCTTTTGGAAATGCTTTCACCTCATATCCGCCCGATTTAAGTGCGCAGGATATAAGCTCTCTTATTCCGTCATCGTCTTCTACACAATATATAAGTGCCATAGATCTTACCCCTTTTCGTTAAAACTCTTTAGCAGGCAGAGCGTATTTCTCGCTGTAGCGCTTGACCTGTCCGTCAAAGCCCTCGCCTGAATTTTTAAGCATCTGAACATACTCGTGGACGTCAAAGCTTTCGTCATTTTCCTGTATAAGACAGACCGCTATATTTGAGCAATGGTCTGAAACTCTTTCCAAATTTGTGAGCAGATCGGAGAACACAAAGCCCATTTCTATGGTACACTCGCCTGTCTGAAGTCTTTTTACATGGCGGTTTTTAAGCTTTGTTCTTATCTTATCCACCACTTCCTCAAGTGGCTCAACTCTTGTGGCAAGCTCCAGATCGTGCTTTTCAAAGGCTTCCATGGCGATATCCAAAACATCTCTTACGGCACTGCACATGACTTTTACTTCGGCTGTTGCCTGTGATGTGAAATTCAGATCCTTCTGCTGTTTTTCCTCGGCAACGGACACCATATTCATGGCGTGGTCGGAGATACGCTCAAAGTCGCCTATAACATGAAGTATAGTTGAAACTGACTGAGAATCCTTTGCAGAAAGATCTCGGCTGGAAAGCTTTACAAGATATGTGCCGAGTCTATCCTCATAGAGGTCGACGGCGGCTTCATTTGCGGCTATCTGCTCTGCCTTTTCCTTATCGTACTTATCGACGCAGATGCTCATTGCCATGTCTATGCTTTCTTTTGCTATCTCGCCCATGCGGTTTGTAAGCTCTCTGCACTTTTCAACTGCAAAAGAAGGTGACTGGAGAAATCTTTCGTCAAGAAGCTTGAACTGCTCTTCGATATTGTCCTTATTTCCCTCCCCCTCTTTGTCTTTGACAGTGAGGTAGGCAAGCTTTTCAAGGACTTTGATAAATGGCAGAAGCACGATAGATGTTGACAGGTTGAATATAGTATGCACAATAGCTATCTCCTTTGCGCCCACAACTCCGTCAACGAACGAGAAGCCGATAAAGGCATTGAGCAGATAGAATAATGTCAGGAAAAGCACTGTTCCTATCATATTGAAATAGAGATGTACGACTGCCACACGCTTTGCGTTCTTGCTTGTGCCTATTGATGAAAGCAGTGCTGTTACGCAAGTACCTATATTCTGTCCTAAAATTATAGGAAGCGCTGAGCCGAAGGTTATTGCACCTGTGGCTGAGAGAGCCTGAAGAATACCAACGGAAGCAGATGAGGACTGAATGATAGCGGTAAGAAGTGCGCCTGCAAGAACGCCCAGAATAGGGTTTTTGAACCAGAGAAGCACTTCTGCGAACTCAGGAACGTCTTTAAGAGGTGCGACTGCACCGCTCATTGAGTCCATTCCGAACATGAGCACTGCAAAGCCTACGAGTATAGATGCGATATCCTTTTTCTTATCGTTTTTTGAGAATGTCAGCATTGCAACGCCTATTATCGCAAGGATAGGCGAGAACGAGGACGGCTTGAGCATATTGATAATAAAGCTGTCGCCGTTAAGTCCTGACAAAGACAATATCCACGCTGTTACGGTAGTCCCAATATTTGCGCCCATTATAACGCCTATGGCGGAATGGAGCTTCATGATGCCTGCGTTTACAAAGCCCACCAGCATTACTGTAGTGGCTGAGGAGGACTGAATGACCGCTGTTACAGAAAGTCCAAGCAACATTGCCTTGATAGGGTTTGAGGTGAGCCTTTCAAATATTTTTTCAAGCTTTCCTCCTGCGAGTTTTTCCAGCCCGTTACCCATTACATTCATTCCGTAAAGGAACATTGCAAGACCGCCTATAAGGGTCAGAACATTAAAAATCGTCATACTGACACTCCCTGATAATAATTTTACACTATTGTTACAATGTTTACAATGAACATTATACAACATAATTGTAAAATAACAAATCAGGCTGAGTAAAATCTGAGTAAAATCGTACAAAAAGAGCAAAAAGGCGGTATTTCCGCCTTTTATCGTGATATTTTACATTATTCTCTCTGTTTTATGCACGCCCGTTATGGAGAACACCACCCATTCGGCGATATTCACAGCGTGGTCACCGATACGCTCGAAGTATTTTGCCACCATGAGGGTATCTATGGCTTTTTCACCGTTTGCTTTATCGGCTGCTATCTCGTCGATTATCTTATCCTTGGTCTTTACAAAAAGCTCGTCTATTTTATCGTCAGAGCTTATGACCTTTCGGGCGAGGTTCTCGTCGTCGTTCACATAGGCGTCGATAGCGTCGTTCACCATTTGTGTGGCGGCTCTTGCCATTTCACTGATGTCGCTAAGATCCCATTTCTGCTTTTTCTTTATAAGCTGGATATTCAGATCTGCAATATCTGCTGACTGATCGCCAACACGCTCGATATCGGTTATCATTTTAAGTGCAGCGGACACACGTCTGAGATCCTCGGCAAAAACAGGCTGCTGCTGCAAGAGCAGGTTAAGACAGATCCTCTCTACCTCACGCTCCGCCTCGTTTATCTTGGCGTCAAACTCCACCGTTTCACGGGCAAGCTTTGTATTCTGCTCTTCAAGAGATTTTATTGACATTGCGATTATCTGCTCTGTCATTGCTGCCATAGAAAGCAGCTTTTTGTTAAGCTCGCTGAGCTTATTGTCAAAATTCGCACGCATAGATATTTCTTCCTTTCACCTATATTTCCAAAGCGTTTATCCGAAACGTCCTGTGATATACTCGAGAGTTTTCTGTTCCTTAGGATTGGAGAAGATACGCTGAGTTTCGTCGAACTCGACTATCTCGCCATGGAGGAAAAAGGCTGTTTTATCGGATATACGGGTCGCCTGCTGCATATTATGGGTGACGATAACGATAGTGTAATTCTTTTTAAGCTCTGTGGCAAGCTCCTCTATTTTGATAGTGGAGATAGGGTCAAGGGCTGATGTAGGCTCGTCCATAAGAAGCACCTCCGGCTTTACGGCAAGTGCTCTTGCGATACAGATACGCTGCTGCTGTCCGCCTGACATACCCAGGGCTGACTTTTTAAGTCTATCCTTTGTTTCGTCCCACACGGAAGCCTGACGGAGAGTTGTTTCGACTATCTCGTCAAGGTCGGCTTTTTTCTTTATGCCGTGAGTTCTTGGGCCGTATGCGATATTATCATATATGGACATCGGGAAGAGGTTTGGTTTCTGGAAAACCATTCCCACACGCTTTCTAAGCTCGGTTATTTCCATATCTTTATAGATATTCTCCCCGTCAAGGGTAAAATCGCCTGTTATCTTACAGCCCTCTACGAGGTCGTTCATACGGTTGAGGGATTTAAGAAGAGTGGATTTTCCGCAGCCTGAAGGGCCTATGAATGCGGTTATCTCCTTTTCGGCTATGGACAAGTTTATATTTTTGAGAGCCTGAAAATCTCCGTAAAAGAGATCGCAGTTTTTCACCTGCAGTTTTGGCTGTGTCATTTATCAGTTTCCTCCTTTGGAAAGCTTTCTGGCAACAAGGGACGCAAGTCCGTTAAGAAGCAGGACTACTGCCAGCAGGACAACTGCTGTAGCGCTTGCTTCGTTCATATAAAGTCCCTCGTTTGAAAGTGAATACATATGGATAGAAAGGGTACGTCCTGAGTCTGTAAGGCCTGCATACTTGGCGATAGTTCCTGCGGTATAGATAAGGGCGGCTGTTTCGCCGAAAATTCTTCCCATTGCAAGAATAACGCCTGAGAGGATACCGCTTATTGCAGGAGGCAGAACGATAACGAAGATAGTTCTGAGCTTTCCTGCGCCAAGTCCGTAGCTGCCCTCACGGAAGCTGTCATCTACAGATTTCAGCGCTTCCTCGGTAGAACGGATTATGAGCGGAAGCACCATTATCGCCAATGTGCAAGCGCCTGAGAGCATTGATAGCTTCCAGTTAAGGGCAAGCACAAAGAACATATTTCCGAAAAGTCCGTACACTATGGACGGGATACCTGAAAGTGTTTCTGTAGTAAGTCTTATGACTCTGACGAATTTATTGCCTTTCTTTGCATACTCAACGAGATATATTGCGCAGAATATGCCCAGAGGTGCGGCTATTGCCAGGGACACCAGAAGCATTTCAAAGGTGTTCACGATAGCAGGGAGCATTGACACGTTCTCGGTGGTATAGGTCTTTGCGAAAAGGGACGGTTTCAGATAAGGAACGCCCTTTATCACCACATAGCCCACGATAAGAACGAACACGCTTATGGTAAGCACAACTGCTATTTTGGTCAGGATATTAAACACCAATGACATGGGGTGTGTTTTATAGGTTTTCATTCTGTCTGACATTTTTATCACCCTTTATCCTTTCTGTTTGTGACAAGGTTAAAGCAAAGGTTCAGAAGAAGAATGAACACGAACAGCACAACGCCTGTTCCGATAAGAGCGTCATAGTGAAGTCCCTCGGCGTAGCTCATTTCTATTACGATATTGCCTGTGAGGGTACGGACGCTGTCCATGAGGGAGTGTGGAATGATAGTGGAGTTTCCTGCTATCATGATGACTGCCATTGTTTCGCCTATTGCTCTGCCCACTGCGAGGATAACGCTTGCGAGTATGCCTGACTT
>OJNL01001935.1_pt1 | contig 10884 bp, 6 predicted proteins | sample 1597581 | NCBI WGS metagenome assembly OJNL01 (sample SAMEA2452133, study PRJEB22498) | human gut metagenome | biome: human feces; feature: human gut; material: feces | place: Australia | collected 2012
AGGTTGCGGACAATTTCTACGTCGGCTTCACTGATCGGATTCTTCTGGATTTTACCGGTTTCGTAGAAGGGGAGGTCCAGGAAGTGACAACGTTCCAGCGGAATGTTGTTGTAAGTACAAGCTGTGCGCGCTTCGCCACGGCGGATCAGACCTTTGATGGTCAGGATATCGCGTGTATCCATATCGCCGTCTTTTTTGTCTTTCAGGAATTTACGGATTTCGGCGTACTTTTCACTGATCACCTGATCTTCACTGTTTATAAAGATTTGGTTGAATCCGTTGATGAAATGCATGAAGCGAACTACTTCTTCATCGCCTACGGCAATGTTTCCCGAAGTTTGGTAAGCTACATGGACTTCATGTTTCTGTTCTACCAGGCGGCGGATCGTACCACCCATAGAGATCACATCGTCATCGGGATGCGGAGAAAATACGACTACTCGTTTCGGATATGGTTTTGCACGTTCCGGACGATATGTGTCGTCTGCTTTCGGTTTACCCCCCGGCCATCCGGTAATGGTGTGCTGCAGGTCGTTGAATATCTTGATATTTACGTTATAAGCAGATCCGAAGAGGGCAAGCAGCTCGCTCAAGCCATTTTCGTTGTAATCTTTATTGGTCAGTTTCAGGATTGGTTTGCCGGTCAATTGGCACAGCCACACGATTGCGCTACGGATCAGTTTGTCATTCCATTCGCAGGAAGTGACCAGCCATGGACGTTGAATGCGTGTCAGGTTGGAAGCTGCTGACAGGTCGATAGCTACATGTGCATTGTTGTGGGTCTGTAAGTAAGATGCCGGAATGGTATCTGTTACGTTACCTTCTACACACTCTTTCACCATGTGGGCTTTTTCTTCACCCCATGCCAACAAATAGATTTTTTTAGCAGCAAGAATTGTGGCTACACCCATCGTAATAGAACTGATAGGAGTGTTGTCGATGGTGCCGAATATCTTGGATGCTTCGTTGCGTGAACCACTATCCAGCAAAATCAGTCGGGTGGTGGAGTTCAGGCGTGACCCCGGTTCGTTGAAGGCTATATTACCTACACGGCCGATGCCTAGCAGAGCGATATCGATACCGCCGAAGCTTTCGATGCGCTGTTCGTACAGGCGGCAGTATTCAAAGATGGTATCTTTGGCAATCGTACCGTCCGGAGTAAAGATATTCTGTTTATCGATATCTACATGATCGAGGAACATCTCTTTCAACGCATTGAAATTACTGTTGATTGCATCTTGAGACAACGGATAGTATTCGTACATGTTGAATACAATTACGTTACGGAAACTGAGTCCCTCTTCTTTGTGCATGCGAATTAATTCGGCATATACGCTGCGCGGAGAATTTCCACCCGGCAATGCCAGTACGCAGAAACGTCCTGCTTTCTGTTTATCACGAATAACCTGTGCTATTTCGCAAGCGATATGATTTGCACCTTCTTCTACAGATTCATAGATGTCTGTAGGAATTTTCTCTAATCGGGTCAATACCGATCTCTCGAATGCATTCTCTGGTCTGTAATACCTGGGGGAGACCCTGTTGAGAGTAATCTGAGAACTAAGATTTGTCTTCATAAGTTTGTTATTAATTAAGTTTGACTGAGTCTTTGTCGTTATTGGAAACTCTGAACAAATATATATAAAAACAATCAACTATGCGATAAGGTTGACAGGGAAATTAAATTAAAATCTTTTTTTACCTATAAATAGGGAGGAGGGAACGATAAATGATGGGCGATAAACGATGAACGGTTTTGAACAATGAGCGATAAGTAACAGGCGATAAATAATAAACGATTAACGGGCTGCACCGGCACAGCCTGTTAATCGTTATCGCTCAAAAACGTTTATCGTTTAAAACAGGGTATTTGTTTCAGGTACCAACTTACCCATGGCCCATACGGCTCTTACGTTGAGGTCTTCGTCCAGTACCAGAATATCGGCATCCTTACCTTTTTGCAAGGAACCTTTGCGATCATATACCCCCATGATGCGTGCCGGAGTTTCGGAAGCCATGCGAACTGCATCTTCCAGTGGGATCTCTGCTTTCTGCACAACGGTGCGGATCAGGCGGTCCATGGTGGCGACACTTCCCGCCAAAGCAGAATGGTCGGCCAGTTTGCAGACTCCGTCTTCGATAATTACGCGCGGGTCGAAAGCCTCTTTGCTGTCACTATCGGCACATGCAAGGGCATCGGTGATCAGACAGGTTCTTTCCACACCTTTTATTTTATATACGAGTCTCAGGATCGTAGGGGGGACATGAATACCGTCGGCTACTACTTCTACTGTCATGTCATCCAACAGATAAATGCTTTCGACTGTACCTTCGTACTTGTACTCTCTGCGTTTGTGGAAGCCGGGCATTGCATTATAGAAGTGGGTTGCATGAGTGTATCCGGCTTCATAAGCTGTACGGATATCTTCAAATTCGGCTTGTGTATGTGCTACGGAAGGCAGTATGCCTTTGGCAGCAATATATTTACCGAATTGCATGGCTCCCGGAAGTTCCGGAGCAGCATCCCAACGCTTGATGCAATGATACTGTTCTACGATCGGAATGTATTCATTCGGATCAGGATTTTTAATGTTTTCCGGAATTTGTCCTCCTGCCATTTTCATGTTCAGGTAATGACCTTCGAGGTGCAGTCCCAGGATAGGGCTGTTTTTCTCTTCCATCAACTTGGTACAGGTTTCTGCAGCTTGTTGAATCATGGGGACTGTAGATGATGACAGTGTGGGGAAGATACTTGTTGTGCCATGTTTCATGTGAGTATGGACCGCTGCCCGGAAAGCATCTTCCGTACATTCCATAAAGTCGCGGCCTCCACCACCATGCACGTGGATTTCTACTCCACCGGGGACTACATACATACCTTTGACGTCAATAAGTTCAGCTCCGATAACGGCCAGATCGCAGTTTGTGACTTCTAAAATCTTATTGTCTCTGATAAGCACGGAACCGTCTTTCATCCATCCTTGGGGGGTGAGTATACGTGCATTAATTAATTGGGTTAACATTCGTGTTATGAGTTAAATTAGGGTTTGTTTTTTGGTACAATAAATTGATTGTCTGGCAAAATTAGATACTTTTTTGCATTTATATACTATAATTCAAGAGATATTTTTAGTAAATACGGAAATTTAGGCTTGGATATTTAGTAAAGGAGAAAGGGGTCTGCATCTTTCCAGCTAGGGAATTTATGACGAAAAGTAGTGAGGGCTTCCAGGCTAAGTTCAATGGTTTGTATTTTTTCTTCCGAATCGGGAGTTCCTGCCAGGTTTTCTCCTTTAGGTCCATATAAAGCGGAATACCCCGGATAGCAGAGCCCGTTGCCGTCCTGTCCTATACGGTTCACACCGCATACATAACATTGATTTTCAATGGCACGTGCGCATAATAATGTATTCCATGCCTGAATACGTGGAGTCGGCCAACTGGCTACATATATAAGGAGGTCATATTCATTGTTCACATTCCTGCTCCAGACAGGAAAGCGGAGGTCGTAACATACCTGCAGGCAGATGTTCCAACCATTGTAGGGAATGATCACTTTCCGGCTGCCTGCCGAAAAATGTTCCGCTTCGTGTCCCATGCGGAAGAGGTGGCGTTTGTCATAGTAAAATTCCTGTCCATCGGGAGTGATCAGGAAAGCCCGGTTATAATAAGAACCTTGTTCTTCACAAATGAAACTCCCGGCCAATGACAAATGAAATTCTATGGCATAATTTTTGAGACTCCGGAGCGTGGTACCGGAAACCGGTTCGGCTAATAGCCGGCTGTTCATGCTGAATCCTGTTGTAAACATCTCCGGTAAAACAACAATCTCCGTTGTTCCGCGAAGAGGTGATAGCTTTTCGCGGAGCAAACGGAGATTTTCCTGTTTATTTTCCCAGATAATATCTGTCTGTACAATCGAGATTTTCATGAATAATCATTCAACGTCTCCAATGGAGAAGTTCTCGGGATGTTTTCCCTTGAAATCTTTGAAATAAAGTTTTATTTCACGCATGTCCTTTTCAATGTCTCCGCTGGGCATGATTGCTTTGGTGGAGGTAACTGTTTTCGTATTGTAATCGATTCCGATCAGCACGATAGGGACTTGCGCTTTCAATGCGATGTAGTAGAATCCTTTTTTCCAGTTGGGGTTGCGTTTACGGGTTCCTTCGGGAGTGATTGCAAGATGAAACTTAGGTCTTTTGGCAAAGACCTCTGCCATTTGTTCTACCAGTGAGCTTTTGCGTCCTCGATTTACGGGGATGCCGCCTACGGCCTTGAACAAGATTCCTAAAGGAAAGAAAAACCACTCTTTTTTCATCATGAAACTGGTTTTACGGCCTATCGCTCCATAAAACAGTTTACCGATAAAGAGGTCCATATTCGTTGTATGAGGTGCCGCACAGATTACACATTTATCATAGTTCGGTACCGTTACATTGGTTTTCCACCCCAACAGGTGATAGTAGATAAAGCTATATATTGCTTTCTTCATTCTTAATTCAGTTTCGCGATAGCGTCGATGATTTCATTTACCTTTGCATTGAAGTCCGAACGGAATTTTTTGTAGAATCCTTTCACGTTACCCGGTTCTGTATGACTGATTCGACTGATGAATTCATCTTGCATTTTCATAATTTCCACCATCAACTCGTCAGCTTTCTTTTTGTCGGTACCCGGTATAAACTTACTGTTGATCAGACACTCCGAAAATAATTCACCTGCGATATAATTTACGTTTTTTTTAAGTTCTCTTCTCTTTGCCATTATTCCAAATGTTTTATGTGAGTATATAGAAAATATTTTCGGTAAAGATAATGACTTTCTTTGGTTCTGAGTAATAAATTTGAAATAATTAAATAAATCCGTGCTCTGTCTGTCCGGTTGTCCGGTCGTCTGAGAAGGGACCGAAATAGGGTGTAGCCATCCGCAAGGCAGAGCTACACCCTATTGTCCGGATGGCTACACCCTTTGCTTCATAAGGCTACACCCTATCGGTATACGGGTTAAGTTTCTTAAAAAGAGAATCCTAAATTTACGTAGAATCCCACGTCTTTGGATTGATTGGAATATCCTAATGAAGCTTCCAACGGACCGAACATACTGTCCAGGCCGTATCCGATACTGCAACCGTAAATCCGGTTACCTTTCAGGATTTTGAAAAAATTGTCATCACTCAAGGCGAAATTTCCGGCCAACGTGATATAATGTTTGCTACCCATGCGTTGGCGTAGTTTCAAGGAAGCCACGGCAACGGAATTGTGAGTTAGTTCTATATTGTAAATTCCTGCAAACGGGAGTTGTTGAGGAAGGTAACGGCCGAATACATCGCCTCCTAACGCATTTTCATAAGCATAAGGGATCTCTTGGCCGATCAATACCCTGCCATAAAGTGCCGGGATCAATGTCAGGCGGTTACTTATGGAGAATACACTTTCCCAGGAAGCACTGAGTGCAGAGAAGGGGGCATGTCCGTTATATCGGGCAAAGTTGTCTGTGTACAGCGAATAAGCTCCGGAGAAGTTACTTCCCTTAGATGGAAAATACCCTTTGTCGAAAGTGTTGTAACGCAATTGTGCAAAATAGCTGATGAAATATTCGGAATTGACATTCATCGTAAATTCCGGTTTCTTGAAGAGGAAATCTTTGTATTTGAAATACTCGATTCGTGCTCCGAACCCAAACCGAAAGTTTTTATACCATACATCCGAAAATCCAAACTCACCGGAATGATATTTGTAAGTAGTGTTATAGGCACGGTCACCATGATCGTAAATGTTGATGTCATTGTATTGGAACATGTACGAAAAGTTGACGTTTCGTTGTTGCATCGGCTCCAATGTATAGTCTACCCGTGCCATGTATCGTTTGCCCAATCGCCCGGTGACGGAGACTTTGGAGGGAATATGAGTCTTTAACTGTGCCGTAGCGTTTATTAATAATGAAGCTATCTCTTCCGAGTCGAACCGGATGCCTACATTAATCGTTTTCTCGTACTTTTTCTCTAGCAGGAAGTTTAGTTTGTAACCTTCGGGAGTATCGGTCAGTGTATAACTGGCATTTGAGTAAGACTGGTTTCCACGCAGGATGAACAGTGCCTGCTCAATCTGACGCATGCTGATTCTGCTGTTTTCTTGCAGTTTACATTTCTTCATTAACCATTTCTTATCGTTTTCTTCTACATCGGAGAAGGTGATTTCTTTCACATGCAGGGTCCGGTCCTTTGAGAACATGGTATAAGGGCCGTGCGATTGGGGTACGAACGTGTCTGCAATGCCGATTTTCTTTTTGAGAGCGAGCAGAGAAGCCCATTGCTTGCGGGCTGCTACTTCTCCCCGGTGCATCAGGGAGTCGATGGCTGCGGGAGTAAAACTGGCCGAGGAATATCCTTCTACATTTACCTTTATATAAGTATCGGTCAGGCCGACATTGCTTTGATGGTTGTTTTTAGTTGTCAGGTCGATGATTTGAGAGAGTATGTCCGGAGCGCTGTTTAGTTTGTCGATTCCTTTCAGATTGTTTTGTACATCTACCCCGATGATGATATCCGCACCCATCGATCTGGCCACATCTACAGGGTAGTTGTTGATCATGCCGCCGTCAGTCAGGATCATACTATCCTTCCGTACCGGGGTGAATACTCCCGGAATAGCCATACTGGCCCGCATAGCTGTGGCAAGTATTCCATTGTGGAACACAATCTGTTCGCCATTTACGATATTTTGTGAAACGCAGGCAAAGGGGATGGGAAGTTTGTTGAAATCTACGGAATCGTGATATCCCACTGTCAGTTCCGTAAAAAGATTGGCTAGATTTTGTCCTTTTATGATGCCACCTGAAACTGCATCTTTGGGACTTTTGGTAAACGGAAACGAAAAAACATATTTTTCTGACTTTTCACGTTCATTGAGTGACATGGCGCTACGTTTCACCCGGTCGCTCAGTAAGAACATCCAGTCCTGTTTGCGCACCATGCTGTCCAATTGCTGAGGAGTATATCCGATAGAGTATAATCCACCGATAATGGATCCCATACTGGTACCTACTATATAATCGATCGGAATGCCGGCTTCTTCTATGACTTTCAGTGCCTGGATATGTGCTACCCCTTTTGCACCTCCTCCACTGAGTACCACTCCGACTTTTTTACGTTCTTGTGCCAGAGCGGGGAGTGCCAGAAAAAGTACCGGTAACAGAACTAATATCAATGACAAATGTTTTTTCATTATAGTGTTATTATGAATGTTACTACAAATTTATACTATTATTTGATAAATAAGTAGCGAATGCCATTAAAAGTGAAAGTTATGGAACTTATGCAGAAAAGAATTATCTTTGCGGCCCTTTTGTGGAATTATTCTACACTAATGGGCATAATTCCACACTTTTAACGAATGGCAACTAAGTTCGGTAAATCATTAAAATTGCCTTTGTAAGACGTATGGAGGCACTTTTAGTTGAAAAGATCGGTTTCGGTGTAATTTGGTATCTGATTTGTAAAGTAGCTAATAAAGGATAAGTTAATTTTAATAATACAAACAAGCATGAGACTGTTTTTTACGAGAAAAGAGCTAAAACTGAGGAGAAAAAGAACAATTGCAGGCATTGTCTGTTTGGCTTTGGTGGCAGGCATTTACTGGATTCTGACACGACCACATAAAGTAGAGCCGGAAGTGCCGACTGTGATTGTAGAGCCCGCAGAAAGGGATAATGTAGAGATTTTCGGTGAGTATGTGGGGCGCATACGTGCACAACAATTTGTGGAAGTGCGGGCCCGTGTGGAGGGGTATCTGGAAAGTATGCTCTTTGCCGAGGGGACGTATGTGAATAAAAATCAGGTGCTTTTTGTGATCAATCAGGATCAATATCGCGCAAAGGCAGATAAAGCACTGGCACAACTGAAAAAAGATGAAGCACAGGCATTGAAAGCAAAGCGGGATTTGGAACGTATCAAGCCTTTGTATGCCCAGAATGCGGCCAGCCAGTTAGATCTGGACAATGCGGAGGCGGCCTATGAAAGTGCGGTGGCAACCGTTGCCATGAGTGAGGCAGACCTGGCGCAGGCAGAGTTGGAGTTGGGTTATACATTGGTCCGTTCGCAGTTGTCCGGACACATCAGCGAACGTAATGTGGATTTGGGGACACTGGTGGGACCGGGTGGAAAATCGCTTTTGGCTACAGTTGTGAAGAGTGATACGGTGCTGGTGGACTTCAGCATGACTGCTCTGGATTATCTGAAGAGCAAAGAACGTAATATCAATATCGGTCAGCAGGACTCTTCCCGTTCCTGGCAGCCGAACATCACCATTACCTTAGCGGATAATACGGTATACCCTTATAAAGGATATGTGGATTTTGCCGAACCTCAGGTAGATCCGCAGACCGGTACTTTTTCGGTAAGAGCGGAGATGCCGAACCCGAAACAGGTATTGCTTCCGGGACAGTTTACGAAGGTAAAGCTGCTCTTGGATGTACGTGAAGGAGCCATCGTTGTACCGCATAAAGCAGTGACTATCGAGAAAGGCGGAGCATATATTTATGTGATGCGCAGAGATTCTACGGCAGAGAAACGGTTCATTGAGTTGGGACCTGAATTTGGTAATAAACTCGTTGTGGAGAGAGGTCTGGGTGCAGGTGAAGAAGTAGTGGTGGAAGGGTATCACAAGCTGACACCGGGAATGAAAGTGAGAGCCACTTTACCCCAGCCGTCAGCTGAGAATAAAGAGACTGAGTGATTCCCTTTTCCTGAGATAGATAAAAACGTATAATTTAAAAGAAACTCTTCCTCCCTCTCGTTGGGAGAGGGGCGGGGTGAGACCTTACTGAATATGAAAGTTAGTTTTTTTATAGATAGACCTGTTTTCTCGATCGTTATCTCGATACTGATAGTCATCATCGGCATCATCGGACTGACCATGTTGCCTGTCGACCAGTATCCGCAGATCACTCCTCCGGTAGTGAAGATCAGTGCCTCTTATCCGGGAGCCAGTGCGCTTACGGTTTCGCAGGCTGTAGCAACTCCCATCGAACAGGAGATTAACGGAACACCGGGTATGCTTTATATGGAGTCGAACAGTTCCAACTCCGGAGGCTTCTCGGCAACGGTTACTTTTGATGTTTCTGCCGATCCGGACCTGGCCGCTGTAGAAATTCAGAACCGGGTGAAGCTGGCGGAAAGCCGTTTGCCGGCTGAAGTTATTCAAAACGGAATTTCAGTTGAAAAGCAGGCGCCCAGCCAGTTGATGACCCTTACATTGATGTCGTCCGATCCGAAATTTGACGAAATCTATTTGAGTAATTTTGCGACGATTAATGTACTCGATGTAATCCGCCGTATTCCGGGAGTAGGACGTGTGTCGAATATCGGTAGCCGTTATTATGCCATGCAAATCTGGGCAGAACCGGATAAATTGGCTAACTTCGGGCTGACTGTGCAGGATTTGCAGAATGCTTTGAAGGATCAGAACCGTGAATCGGCTGCCGGTGTACTTGGGCAGCAACCGGTGAAGGGGCTCGATGTGACAATCCCTATCACTACGCAGGGACGTCTTTCTACTGTAGAACAATTCGAAAATATTGTGATTCGTGCCAATACAAATGGCTCTATCATTCGTCTGCGCGATGTGGCACGAGTTTCACTGGAAGCCTCATCATATAGTACGGAGAGTGGCATCAATGGTAAGAATGCTGCCGTTCTGGGAATTTATATGCTTCCGGGCGCTAACGCAATGGAAGTAGCGAAAAGTGTAAAAGAGGCGATGGATGAAATCAGTAAAAACTTCCCTGAAGGGCTGAGCTATGAGGTTCCGTTCGATATGACGACTTATATTTCCGAGTCTATTCATGAAGTTTATAAGACCTTGTTTGAAGCATTGATCCTGGTAGTACTCGTCGTTTATCTTTCTTTGCAGAGTTGGCGGGCTACGTTGATTCCGATTGTTGCCGTTCCTATTTCACTGATCGGTACATTTGGTTTCATGCTGATTTTCGGTTTCTCGCTGAACATATTGACATTGCTCGGGTTGATTCTTGCCATCGGTATTGTGGTGGATGATGCTATTGTAGTGGTCGAAAATGTAGAGCGTATTATGGAGGAAGAGAAGTTGCCGCCATATGAAGCTACCAAGAAAGCCATGAATGGATTGGCAGGTGCGTTGATTGCTACCTCGCTGGTACTTTGTGCCGTATTTGTGCCGGTGAGCTTCCTCAGCGGAATTACGGGCCAACTTTACCGCCAGTTTACTATTACCATCGCTGTATCCGTACTGATTTCGACTGTTGTGGCGCTGACTCTGAGTCCGGTCATGTGTTCGCTGATTCTGAAACCGGACAATGGCAAAAAGAAGAACATTGTTTTCCGTAAAATCAACCATTGGTTGAACGTGGGCAATCATAAATATGTAATCGCTATCCGTAGGGTAATCGGTAATCCGCGTCGTGTATTGGCCGGTTTCGGAGTGGTGCTTATTGGTATTTTGTTGATTCACCGGCTGATTCCGACAAGTTTCCTTCCGGTGGAAGACCAAGGGTACTTCAAGATAGAGTTGGAATTGCCAGAAGGTGCTACGCTGGAACGTACCCGGGAGGTGACGGATCGTGCCATCACTTATCTGGAAAAGAATCCGTATATAGCCTATGTACAGAATGTTACCGGAAGCAGTCCCCGTGTAGGTAGCAATCAGGCTCGTAGTGAATTGACTGTTATCTTGAAGCCGTGGGAAGACCGCAAGGATACATCGATTGAGGAGATTATGTCAAACGTCCGTCACGACCTGAGTGAGTATCCGGAGTGTAAAGTCTATCTTTCTACTCCTCCTGTTATTCCCGGTTTGGGAACCTCGGGTGGTTTTGAGATGCAACTGGAGGCTCGTGGCGAGGCTACTT
>OJNL01001940.1_pt1 | contig 10856 bp, 7 predicted proteins | sample 1597581 | NCBI WGS metagenome assembly OJNL01 (sample SAMEA2452133, study PRJEB22498) | human gut metagenome | biome: human feces; feature: human gut; material: feces | place: Australia | collected 2012
AGGCAATGGGTGCCGATCCCGCTTCTGTAGCTTACGATACGTTAAGTAAAGCCAAGGCCGACGGAGCTGATGTCGTGATTATCGACACCGCCGGACGGTTGCATAATAAAATAAACTTGATGAATGAGCTGACAAAGATCAAAAATGTAATGAAAAAGGTCTTGCCGGAGGCTCCGAATGAAGTGTTGCTGGTATTGGATGGCTCCACCGGACAAAATGCTTACGAACAGGCCAAGCAGTTTACACTGGCGACGGAAGTGAACGCTTTGGCTATTACAAAACTCGATGGAACCGCCAAAGGAGGTGTGGTTATCGGTATATCCGACCAGTTCAAGATCCCTGTGAAATATATCGGTATCGGTGAGAAAATCGAAGATTTGCAGGTATTCAACCGGGAGGAATTTGTCGATTCGTTGTTTAGTTAAATGAAGAAGATATTGTTTGTATGTCTGGGGAATATTTGCCGTTCTCCGGGTGCGGAAGCAATCATGAAGGCATGGATAAAGAAAGAGGGCAAAGAAAAAGAGTTCTTGATCGATTCGGCCGGACTTTATAGCGGACATGCCGGAGCTCTTCCTGATGAGCGGATGCGCCGGCACGCAAGCCGCCGGGGATATGTCCTGGATAGTCGTGCCCGTACTTTTTATCCGACTGCCGATTTTGCAAAGTTCGATATGATCATCGGTATGGATGACCAGAATATCGAGGCTTTAAAACGTGCAGCAATAAATGAGGAAGAAAGAGCGAAAATCTTTAAAATGACTGATTTTTGCCGGAAATCCACTTTATATTCCGAAATTCCCGATCCTTATTATGAAGGTCCCCAAGGATTCGAGCTGGTACTCGATTTATTGGAAGATGCGGTTGCCGGACTTTATCGGTATTGTTTGGCCCATTATTGATCCGGATATCTGAAAACTTTACAGTCTGAAAATCTTTCAGACTGTTTTTTTATTTATATAATAATGCGATTTTTTTGTATATTTTAAACTTTGATCGGATTTTGGCATAATTTTTGTTGTTTTTTGTATGTATATATAGGGGGATAATTCTATCCCAACATCTAAAACTATTATACTTTGGAATACGTTTAACTGAATTTGAATGAATCTTAGTAAAATGAAAATTGTATTTCTGAGTTGTCTGGCTTTTTTTATTTTAGCGTGTAGTAAAGGTAAAATAGACGATTTCTCTGAAGGAGAGGAGACGAGTGCTGTATCTTTTGCCTTGAAAACCGATTATACTTTAGATGAAGTCGTATTTACACGTTCTGTTTCAGTTCCTACCGAAGAGGAATTTAAGGTCCGAATAGAAAATACCCGGGCTGAAGTCTTGAAAGAATGGGAGTATGGAAACTTGCCTTCTTTGATCAAAGTAGTTCCCGGAAGTTATAAATTAGTCGGTTGGTTCGGAAGTGATACGATTCTGCCGGCTTTTGACCGTCCTTATTATTATGGGGAGACCAAAATTACGCTGAAAGAAGGAGATGTTTTGGATACGATTGTTCCTGTAAAGGTTGCGGCAGCAAAAGTGGCTATTACTTTCGATGAAAGTTTCGGTTATGATTACGATGATTATTTTGTGGACATCAAGACCGTTGGGGATTCTTTGCATTTTCTGAAAAATGAAAAACGCGAAGGTTATTTTAAGCCCGGAAAGTTACGGATGCGTTTTGGGCTTAAACCGAAGGGTTCGGATATTTATTATCAGTTTTATCCGGAAGCTATTGCCCATGTAAAGGCGAAGGAATTTTATAAGATGACCTTGAAGGCCCAGACTAAAAATGGCGCCTTGTCGGGTATTGCTATTGAGACTGATTCTTCAACGATCGATATTCCGGTGGAGGTGGATTTACCCCCTTATTTCTTGCCTAAAAAAGCTCCGGTAGTAACGTTTACTGCTGACGATATGGATGCAGGAAATATATTGACGACAGAAGGTGTCTCCAAAAAAGCAATAGTGATGATAACTTCTGCAGCGGGGCTGACTGAACTGAAAATTAAAACGACATCAGATACTTTACTGGCAAGAGGATGGCCTGCAGAATTCGATCTGATGAAGGCAACAGCTGAACAGAAATCTTTATTGAAAGCCAACGGTTTGGATTGGAGTGAAGATATTGATAAAAATGACACGATCAGGGCCGCTGTATGGGTGAATTTCAATCATGTAATCAAATTGCTAAATACGGCACCTGGGCAGACTAGTATTTCGACTTTTGAGATTTTAAGTAAGGATCGTTTGAATCAAAATGGGAATGAATGCCTGTTTGGAGTAAAGGTAGCTCCACCAGTGTTCGGATTTAAAGGGGGAGCCCCGATTGAAGGTAATGTTTGGGCGAAGAAGGCTGAATTTAATACGGTTTATACGACTGATCGGGAAGGATATATTCCGACTGTCCAATATAAAATTCCGGGAGGAGAATGGCAGAATGCAACAGAAGTGAATGGGGATGCTGGGGTTGGTACTGTTAAAATTTTAGGTTTGAATTCACAAAGTGATTATATTTTCCGTGCCAAATTGGGGAATCACGTTAGTCAAGAATATAATTTTAAAACAGAAGTCGTTTCGCAGGTTCCTAATAGTGACATGGAAAATTGGAGTAAGGAAAAAATAAAATCTTATCGTTATTATCCGTGGGCATCTGGGGAGTCTGATCCGTGGTGGAATACGAATAATTTGAGGACAACGTCTTATCAGGGGACGTGGAGTTATGGATATAACACTTTCCCAGCCGTGAGTTATGTAAAAGATGTACATCAAGGAACCTATGCCGCTGAAATTAGGACGACTGGAACGATGTATGGTAATACTATAACTATTTGTAAAGATGAAGCAAAACAGCGTGGAATGTTGTTTATTGGTGATTATTCATATAATGATGAGAATGAGGTTATCAATTATGGTCGTCCTTTTGTATCACGTCCGTCCGAATTAAAATTTTGGTATAAATACAAACCTTATAATACCGATGAATTTGAAGCTTTCATTGAAGTACAGCACCGGGAAGGAAATACTGTAACTGTTTTAGGGCAGGGGAAGTTTGTTCTGAACACTTCTACTGAAATTTCTTCTTACACACTAGGTTCGACTATTATTGATTATCTGAGAAAAGACTTGAAAGCAACTCATATATATATCCGTTTCCATTCAACTACCAAGGAAAGTCCGGAGGTACAAAAAGTAAAATATGACTTACAAGATGGAGAAAGTGGTTGGAATACATTTATTGGTAGTATTTTAAAGATTGACGATATTGAATTAATTTACGAATAATCACAAAACAAATATAACAATGAAAAAAGTATTAAACTTCGGTAGTTTATTATTGATATTGAATTTGTTGATCGCCTCTTGTGGTAAGGATCCAAAAATTGAACAACAAATCGGTAACCTGGAACAGGGACGTTTTGCTTTACATTTGGGTACAATGGGAAGTTTTGAAGTGATTACCCGAGCTACAGATGATGTGGATGTCAGTGATTTTACAGTACATATAAAAGGGACTACTTTAAAAGAAAATCTTTACGATTCGACGTGGGCCCGTTATGCCGATATGCCTTCCGTGATTACGATTCCGGCTGGAACTTATACGATTTCTGCCTACAACGGAGAGCAACGTTCTGGATTTGCAACTCCTTATTATTATGGAGAAAAAGAATTTACTGTGGGGATTCAGGAATTAACAGATGCCCAGGTTACTTGTCAGCTGGCTTGTGTGAAATTGTCGGTTGAATTTACTTCGCTGTTTCTGAGTAACGTGAACGATCCGGTTTGTATTATTCACCAATCGGAAGGGGTTTCATTACAGTTCGATCCTAAAGAAAATAATGGTACGGGTTATATCGCAGTTCCGGCCGATTCGACTTTGGCCATAACGATTCGGGGTAGTTATGCAGAAGATGGAAGTGAAGTGAACCGTACTTACTTTATAAAAGAAGTAGGGGCGAAACAATGGCATAAGATTGCTTTGAGTGTGAATACTTCTGCCGGTATAGAAAATGAAGGAGGAGGTATGATCGAGGTAGATCATAGTGTCGATGAAAAGAATTCCACCGTATTGGTACCTGGTGCTGGTGATTTGATCGATAATAACGGAGATTACGGTAGCTGGGAGGATGATGAGCAAGGTGGGGGAGAGACTCCTGATGTGGATGATAAACAATTGCCGACTATTACCGGAAGCAATTTTAATGGAAAAGCTTTTACTTTTGATCAACCCTTGATCATTACCGATGCTGATAAAGACGCTGGAATATCTTTGGATATCACATTAAAAGCGCCTGAAGGCGGAATTAAGAATTTATATTTAGTCATGTCCTCTACTGATAAGACAGTTATGGATCCAACTTTCGCTGAAATGGGTGCTACGAACGAAGCTTCCCCTTGGGATCTGGCTAATCCTCAGGAAAGTATCGGACAGGAAGCTTTGGATATTTTGACTCAGTTGAACGTTATAAATTTGGAAAATCCTATTAAAGGGAAAAAAGATTTTTTATTTTCAATAGGTGGCTTCATGAGCTTTTTAACCTCACCGGATGATGCATCACTCTATTTTGATCATACCTTTAAAATTAGAATGGTTGATGCAAATGATAATGAGGTTTCTGAGACCTTGGTTGTACGACGTAAGAATTAAATATAGAATATGAAAGGGAAGATTGTATATTTAATTTTAATTGTCCTTTCGTTTTGTGCCTGTCAGGAAGATCGGGTAGAAAATGAAAATGGCGAGGGATGGTTAGCTATTGAGTTTCTGACTGATAAAAGTGTTCGGACTCGTGCTACAGAACCTGAATACCAATTGCGAATAACAAATTCACAAGGTAAAGAGGTAGCTCACTATGATAATTTTAAAGGGCTTAGTGATCGGATTTTATTGCCTGCCGGTACTTATACATTGGTCGCGACAAGTGGGGAAGATGTGGTTGCTGACTTTGAGAAACCGTATTATAAAGCTGAACAGGAAGTGAATATTGAAGCTGCTGTGACTAAACAGGTATCTTTGATCTGTACTCAAGCGAATGTGAAAGTAACAGTTGAATATTCCGATCTGATCAAATCCCATTTTCCTGAATATACATTGAAAGTAGTTAATGGAGAAGGAAGCCTTACTTTTATTAAAGATGAAAAACGGAGTGGATATTTAAGGGTAAATGAAGGTACTTTAGTTTGGCATTTAACCCTGAATAATGGACAGGAAGTATTCCGTCTGAATAAAACTATTACAGGAGTTGAACCTCGGCAACATTATCATTTTTCGTTCGATATTAAAGAAAATGGTTCTGAGGATGAAGGAGCTTTTGTCGGAGGAGTTGTAGTCGATACGACTACTGATATATACAATTGGTTGTGTGAGATCGTATTGAAAGAGAATATTGCAAAACCTGAGATCAGGCGTTTGGATGGTGGGGCAATGAGTGAGTCGGTGTTAGTGCTTGAGAAAGCAAGAGGTGCAGATGTTCAGTTGGATATTACAGCACAAGCCCGGATACAAAATTTGAAACTCCGGCATAAATCCTCTGTATTGAAAGAATTAGGTATCCCCGAAGTTGTGACTATTACAGAAATTTCTCCAGCTGTAAAAGATGCAGTTCAGGCTGCCGGAATATTGTGGGATAATCAGGACGTACTGAATTCACAACAGGTGACTTTGAATTTTAATGATTTGATAAATAACAAACTGCCCTTGGGTGATTATGAATTCTTCGTGAGTGTATATGATGCCCGGAGCCGTTTGGTTGAAGATACTTTGCGTATTTCAGTAATTCCTGATATGGATCATGTGGCTCTGAATGATAATCGCTATAATGTTTGGGCTAAATTTGCTACGATTTCAGGACAATGGTATACGGTTGAACGACCTGCTGGAATGACTCTGGAATACAGTAAAGATCAGAATTCATGGACTAAGGTAAATCAAGAGGATATACAGTTTGATGATGCAATGAAATCATTAACCGTTTGTCTGACTCATTTGGATCCGGGTACTTTATACTATTATCGTACCGTTTCGGATAACTTTGTTTCGGATCAGGTGAAATCTTTTACAACAGAGGAAGCTCCTGTGGTTCCCTATTTATCTTTTGATAATTGGTATAATGATAAAGGACCGGTAGTAGGAGAAAGCAAGGATAATATTATATGGGATTCCGGTAACAAGGGTGGTAATAGTTTTGGTTTTACCCCTACAACCCAGGAAACAAATGATGTGATAAAAGGTTCGGCTGTACGTATGGAATCCATGTGGGCTGCTGTGAAATTTGCTGCAGGAAACATCTATACGGGTAGTTTTGGAGGTACTTATAATGTCTCTCAGGCTAAGATTAATTTTGGTATTCCCTATACAGGCAGACCGACAACTTTATCAGGATACTATAAATATGCTCCGCAAACCGTAAATCGGGGAGAGCAGGGGGGAATGTCCGGAAAACAAGACAGTTGTCATATTTATATCGCTTTATTGGATTGGACGGCTCCTCATGTTGTCGATTCTAAGTATCCTAATACGAATATCGATTTGTCGGTTAATAATAAGAGTATTATAGCTTTCGGTGAAGTTAAGGATAGCCGTACCATGACAAACTATGAGGCTTTTAATATTCAATTGGATTACCGGGATAAAGAAAAGATACCTTCTTATATTTTGATTGTCGCTACGGCAAGTAAGTACGGGGATTATTTTACCGGAGCAGAAGGTAGTGTTTTGCTGATAGATGAATTCGAACTGGGTTTTGACCCGGTTGAATGATTATAGAAGGGGGGATATATTCCGGAGAGGAATGTGTCCCTGTATTTTTAAGTTAAATATATGAAAAAAGGCATTTTATTGTTGCTGCTAATTAGTTTGGGAACTGTGTCTTGCTGGGGGAAGGAAAGGATAAACCGGGGGATTGTGAAGATGACTTTTGTGCCGAAGGGACAGTGGTTTTTCGGAGGTACTTGTTCTTATTCCGAGATGAGCCAGGAGAATTATAAGCTATTGGTGTTGAAAGATTGGAATGGAAATGGATATCAGTTGGCTATAAAGCCTTTTTTCGGTTATATGGTAAAAGACGATTTGGGGGTGGGGGCTACTTTTGCCTATGAACGGTCATTGTTTAAGGTGGATAATTTGAATATCAACTTGAATGAAGACCTGGCATTTCAAATCGCCGATTATTATATATTGGAACATGTTTATACTGCTTCAGCTTTTATGCGATTATTTATGAATATTGAAGAAAGTAAACGTTTCGGCCTTTTTAATGACGTGAAGCTGATGTTTGGAGGAGGACAGGGAAAGTATATCAATGGAAAAGGAGATTTATTAGAAGGTACATATCAAACTATTTTTAAAACAGGTTTGATCTATTCTCCAGGTATTGCTGTTTTTATCAATGATTATGCTGCAGTGGAGGCTTCTATCGGAGTGTTGGGAATACAGATGAAACAGGTCAACCAAAAGACCAATGGGGTACATACCGGTTCATTTAAGAATAGTTCGGCTAATTTTAAGATAGATTTATTTTCGATCGGTTTAGGATTTTCCATTTATTTGTAGGTTATGAGGATTTATATTTTGTTTGGCTTATTTTGGGGTATGATCGGTTGCATTTCGGACGATATTCCATTACCGGTGATTTATGGAAATGTACAGAAAATTGAATTCAATGGACAACAAAAATGTGTGATCAATACCAAAACTCGTACTATTGAATTAACTTTAAGCGATACGGTCGATATCAAACGAGTTTATTTGAATACATTGGAAATAACTGCAGATCCGGCTCGGGAACAATCTGTAGATATCGTTCCGGCAACATCTTTGAAAGTCGATTCTTTTGTCGATTTATCAAAGCCTTTTCGTTTTTTGATCAACACATACCAGGAATATGAGTGGACTATTACTGCCGATCAGCCTGTTGAAAGATATTTTAAAGTAGCCCATCAAGTAGGTGATGCTGTTATAAATCTGGCTGAGAAAATGGTTAAGATTACTGTTGAAAAAGGCCAAAGTTTATCGAATATACAAGTAGAGGATGTAAAACTGGGATCGTCCATCGCAACTTACGATCCTGATCCATTGACCCTGACAAATTTCCAGAAACAACAGGTTATTTATGTAACTTGTTTCGGTCGTATAGAAAGGTGGCTCATCACTGCTTTTATTGATTCGGGCGAAACTGCTGGAACAGATATTACAGGTGAAGTGAATGCTTGGGCTAAATTGGCTTATTTAAACGGAAATATCCCTTCCGGAAAAACAGGTACTCCTTATTTTGAGATTAAGGAAGCCCGTGCGACAACCTGGACGAAAGTGACAGCAGTGGTTAGCGGAAAAACTTTTACAGCGAAAGCAACGGGCCTGAAACCTCAGACTACTTATTCGGTACGTGGTGTAGTCGGAGAAGAGCAAGGGACTGAGGTGTCTTTTACAACCGAAGCTGCCGAGCAGGTTCCTTATAGTAATTTCGATCTGTGGTATAAAAATGGAAAGGCATGGTATACTGGCGTAGAAGGTATTTCTACTTGGGATTCCGGGAACGGAGGAGGGGCCAGTTTTGGTTTTAATCCGACATCGGAAGAGACAAGTGATGTGATAAAAGGATCGGCAGCAAAACTCGCTTCTTGTTATGCTGCGGTTAAGTTTGCGGCAGGAAGTCTCTATACCGGTAAATTTGCCGGTTTAGATGGTTTTAATGCAAAACTGGATTTCGGAATACCGTACACTTGCCGGCCTACCCGGTTGACCGGTTATTATAAATATAATTCAGGAACAGTAGATAAGGTTCCTGATAATGGTAAGTTCGATTTTATAAAAAATAAAACCGACAGTTGCCACATTTATGTGGCCTTATGCGATTGGACAGAAGCTTTTCATGCCAACTCAAAGACAGAAACTTTTGTAGATTATAGTGCTGATAATTCATCCATTATAGCCTACGGAGAGCTCAAAAATGATCGTAAGATGTCTGCTTATGAGAAATTTACGATAGATATCCAGTATCGCGATCTGACCCGGAAACCTACTTATATTGTGATTGTGGCTACTTCCAGCAAGTATGGAGATTATTTTGCCGGAAGTACAACTAGTGTGTTGTTATTGGACGAATTTGAGTTGAGTTTTGATTGATAAAACTTGTTTTTTCAGGGGAGTGTTGTAAATTTACTGCGTTAACCTGAAGATGATGATTTTGATAGATAGGATAAAAAGAAACCCTTGCCGGACATTTTGGTTCTTAGGTGGGGGTCTTTTTTTGATTTTTATAATCTGGTATAATATACTGCCGGTCCCCTTGTTTCAGGACCCTTATGCTACGGTGTTGCTCGACCGGGAAGGGCAGGTTATGGGTATGAAGGTGGCGGATGATGGGCAGATGCGTTTTGAAGAGGTTCAGGATTTGCCTCCCCGCTATGTTATTTCTGTTTTGGTTTTCGAAGACCGGTATTTTTTAGCCCATCAGGGGGTGAATTGGTGGGCTTTGTGCCGGGCATTAGTGCAGAATATACAGGCCGGGCATGTGGTCAGTGGGGGAAGTACGCTTTCGATGCAGGTGGTGCGTTTGGCTTTGGGAAATCCGCCCCGTACCGTTCCTGAAAAGATAAGGGAGATTTTCCTGACACTACGGATGGAGCAGAGTTATTCTAAAAAACAGATTTTGGAGATGTATGCTTCACACGCTCCTTTTGGGGGGAATGTAGTCGGCATACGGGCGGCTGCGCTGAAATATTTTAAGTAGAGGATTTTTAGACCGCCGGCCCGAACAGCTGAGCTGGGCCGAAGCTGCTTTACTGGCGGTGTTACCTAATGCACCGGCATTGCTTTATCCCGGAAAGAACAATACTTTACTGAAACAAAAAAGAGACGGGTTGTTGGCCAAATTATACCGGGAAGGGGTGATGTCCGAAGATTCGTACCACCTGGCCTTGGCTGAGCCCTTGCCGGAAAAAAAGTTCGATATCCCTACTGTGGCACCCCATCTGTTGGCTAAGGCTTATCGGGAAAGAAAAGGAAAAGTGTGCCCGACATATATCGACGGACGCTTGCAGAAAAAGATCAATGAGATCGTAGAACGGCATACCGCTTTACTGAGCCAGAATTATATCTATAACATGGCTGTGTTGGTGGCTCATGTCCCGACCGGAGAAGTCAGGGCCTATGTCGGGAATAGTGCTCCCCGGAAGGGCAGCCGGGGAAATGACGTGGATATTGTCCAGGCTGTTCGGAGTTCGGGAAGTATTCTCAAACCGGCTTTATATGCTTGCATGTTACAGAGTGGGTTTATTTTACCCGGGACCTTAGTGCCCGATATCCCTTCCCGTTTCGGAAGTTATTCTCCTTCGAATTTTAACCGTGATTTTAAGGGCGTCGTACCGGCCAGACAGGCTTTGGCTCAATCCTTGAATATTCCTTTTGTACGCTTACTCAAAGATTATTCATATGCCCGTTTTTACGATGATCTGAAACAATTGGGAATTCGTTCTTTAAACCGCGACGCCGATCATTATGGACTGAGTCTGATTTTGGGTGGTGCTGAAACGTCACTTTGGGATATTTGTAATTTGTATGGAGGAATGAGTGCTGTATTGAATCATTATAATGACAGGGACGGACAATATTTTGACGGGGAATATTCCCGTTTGAAGGTTTGGGAGGAGTATAGCGGAGCGGAAGGACAAGATGAGGAAGAGAAAAAAATTAGTGCGGATCGGAGTGTATTGAAAGCTTCGGCGATCTGGCAGACCATGAAGGCTTTGGAGGAGGTGGAACGGCCGGAAATGGAATCGGGGTGGAAAAATTTTGTCTCGGCGATGAATCTGGCCTGGAAAACGGGAACTAGTTTTGGCTTCCGGGATGCTTGGGCGGTGGGAGT
>OJNL01001982.1_pt1 | contig 10692 bp, 13 predicted proteins | sample 1597581 | NCBI WGS metagenome assembly OJNL01 (sample SAMEA2452133, study PRJEB22498) | human gut metagenome | biome: human feces; feature: human gut; material: feces | place: Australia | collected 2012
AAGGCCGATGCCGAGGAATGGACGGTGGTACGGGACACCCACGAGGCCATCATCAGCCGGGAACAGTTCGCGGCGGTGCAGGAAATACTCAATCAGACCGCCAGCCGCGCCAAGGCGCGGGAGATCAACGCATACACACCGAATTTGCTCAAAGGCAAGGTGTTCTGCGCCCATTGCGGCGGCAGCCTGCATCGGCAGAGAAACATCCGCAAGAAGTCTGACGATGTGTACTTCTACCATTGTCTGAGCCAGAGCCGAATCAGCAAGGATGCCTGCCCCGGCGTGACCATCCGCGAGGATGCGTTGCTGGATATGTTGGCAGATATGCTTCAGGACTCGCTTGATACGGCGCTGGGGCAATACACCCTCTCTCTTGCGGAGCTGCCCCGGCAGGCCGCTGACCGCGCTGAGCTGCGGGAGAAGATCACCAGCCGCAAACAGGAAATCCAGCGGCTTCGCGGTATCGTGCGGAGCCTGTATGAAAACCTTGTTCAAGGCGTTCTCACCAAGGATGAATATTTCGACTACAAGGAAAAGTACGAAAGCCGCATTGCCGATCTTGCCGTGGAAATGGAACAGTTGGAGGACGGTCTGCGGACAATGGATGCCCAAACCAAGCAGCACCGGGCGCTGAAACAGGATGCTGCACAGATCAAGACCGACCGTGCGCTGACCGGTGCGCTCATTGAGCGGCTGATCGACCGCATTGAGGTATCCCACAATAAGCAGATCACGGTGCGCTATCGCTTCCAGAGCGAGTTTGAAACCTATGCGGAGGTGCTGGAACAATGCAGAAATATGTGATTGCTCTCTATATCCGCCTCTCCATTGAGGACTACAAGTATGACAGTCTGAGTATCGAAAACCAGAGTCTTGTCCTCCACGAATATGCGGCCTCCATGCCGGAAGCCCTGAACGCGGAGATCATGGAGTTCATCGACAACGGGTACAGCGGCACGAATTTTGAGCGTCCGCAGGTACAGAAGCTCATTGAGCTGGTGCGGGCCAATCAAATCGACTGCATCATCGTCAAGGATTTTTCCCGCTTCGGGCGAAACAGCATTGAAACCGGCTACTTTATCGAGCGCGTGTTCCCGCTGTTCCATACCCGCTTCATTTCCATCAGCGACGATTTTGACAGCAGCAAATTCAAGGGTGACACCGGCGGCATGGACGTAGCATTCAAGTATCTCATCAGCGAATATTACAGCCGCGATATGTCCATCAAGACCAAGAGCGCCAAGTACGCCAAGATGCAGCGCGGCGAGTATCAGAGCAAAATCTGTCCCTATGGCTACCGCAAAAGCGCCGATGGCAGAATGGAGCCTGACCCGGAGGCCGCTGCCGTTGTGCAGCTCATCTTCCAGCTTGCCGCCGAGGGCATCAACGCCACCGCCATCACGCGGGAGCTGTTTCGCAGAAGCATCCCCACTCCCGGCCAGTACAAAGCCGCGCACGGCAATCACACCCATGATATTTCCCGCTGTCACGGGATTTGGAGTACATCCACCATTCTCCGCATTTTGGAGGACGAACGCTACACCGGCGTGTATGTGATTGGCAAGCGGGCAGTTCTCGAAGTAGGCGGCAACAGAAGCCGCCTGAAGGACAGAGAATCATGGTACATCATCCCCGACCATCACCCGGCCATCATTGAGAAAGCCGTGTTTGATACCGCGCAGGCCAGTCAGCTCCGCTTTTCACAGCCCAACAAAAAGAAGCGGGACTACCCGCTGAAGGGCAAAGCCTTCTGCGGCTGCTGCGGCCATGCACTGTCCCGCACCATGCAGAAAACCTCGTATTATTACTGCCGCCATTCCGAAGCAGACGAAGAAAGCCGCTGCCACAAGATGCGCCTGAACGCCGCAGAGCTGGAGCAGGCGGTATTCCTGACGCTGAAAAAGCAGATGGAAGCCGCCGCACCGCTTGCCCCTGACGGTACGCTCCGGGTGGATGCTTCCGTACCGGAACGCACCGAATATGAGCAGCAGATCGAGGCACTGCAAGACGGTAAGCGCGCCTTGTATGAACGCTATCTCATGGGCGAGATTGACCTGAACACCTACAAGGCGGAAAAGACTGCGTGTGACGAGCTGCTTTTGAAAACGAAAAACGCCTATGCCGCAGTATTGGCACAGGCGAAGCAGAAACGGGACGAACAGGCACGGCAGGACAGCCGCATGGAAGCGTCCAAGGCAATTTTCGATGCGGACACGCTGACCACCGAGCTGGCCGAGCTGCTGATCGACAGGGTGCTGGTGTACCCCGACAAGCGCATTGAGATCGCATACAAAATCCAGGACATTTTTGATTGAGGTGGCAGTCATGAAAATTGCTTTCTATTGCAGAGTGGACGGACAGGGCTTTGGCTTTGTCCTCCCCGATGAAGCTGACAAGCTCCGCGAGTTTTTCGCCGAGCATCAGGATAAGCCTGCGCTTGAAAATCCATCAAGCGCAAGCTAAAAATTTTTGTCGTGTGCTTGACATACGGGTGTCTAAGGTCGTGAAAGCGAATGTGCCGCAGACCGTTCTGCTCCAGCAGCTTGCTGAAATTGGCGGTAACGCTTCTGGGGTTGAAGATATTGCCCATGGCATCCACAAAAACATAACCGTCATACTTTTTGCTGTAGCAATTTCCGCATACCCGCCGATTTTCCTTTTGCTGCTCCCTCAGCGCCAGCAGCTTTTCCCGGATATTGCTGACCAGCGGCAGGGAGCGCAGGCTGGATTTCGTCTTGGCGCGGTCTGCGCAGACGATTTCACTTTTGCCGTCTATCTTTGCGTTGGTTACGATGTGCTTAATGGTGATGGTGTCCCGCTCAAAGTCGATGGCGTCCCATTTCAGCCCCAGTGCCTCGCTGCGGCGCAGGCCGTAAAAGGCGGTCATCTGAATCAGCAGGGAGTACGGATGATCCTTGGACGCTTCCAGCAGCCTCTCCAGCTCCTCCTGCCGGTAATAGTCCGCAATGTACCGCTGCTTCTTGGGGCGCTCCACCTTGTCGGCGGGGTTGAAGGGAATCAGGTCCATTTTGACGGCGTATTTCAGCGCCTTGTGGATATTGGCGTGATAGTGGATCACCGTACCGGGCGACACGGTTTTCAGCTCATGCAGATAAAAGCTCTGAATGTGCTTGGCTTGGATTCCGTCCAGCATCAGCCCGGTGTTCCGGAAATATGGCGCGATCTTCCTCTTTACCATCTGCGTGTAAGAGGAAAAGGTGGTCTTTTCCACCGAGCTGCGGATAATCTCCAGCCACAGCTCCATGTAGTCGGCAAACAGCATATCAGAGGAGATGTCCTCGTTCTCCTTGCTCACAATCGGCGGAACAAAGCTCTTGCGGGTGTCCAGCAGCAGCTTCTCAGCGCGGCGCTTGTTTCCCTTTGCAGGAAGTCCTGTGGGAATCCACGGCTGCCTGCGCTTGCCGTTGGCATCCGTGTAATTCAGCACCATGTAGTAATTGTCGTTTTTTATTTGCAGGTGTCCTGCTATCATAAACTCTACCTCCTTTGCGGATAGCACATGAACGGGCACCCTTTCGGACCGCTTTTATTATACGCCCGGCGGGAATGCCCGTCCAATGTGCCATACAAGTTCAAATCCCGGCTACGCCGCCGGCTGCGGATTTCCCGCCGAGAGTGCGTAGCGGATCACATTGATTTTCGGTACGCGGTATGCATTGCCGATTTTCATGCCGGGAATGTCGCCGTCGCCGATCAGCGCATAGGCCAAATGACGGCTGATGCCCAGCATCGCCTGCACCTGCGCCACATTTACAATGTCGGGGTAGTCCGTGAACATCACCTCATACAGGGTCTGAATTTCGATTTTAGTCATCGGCACCACCTCCATCGTCACCAAGCACATGTGCGAGAAGCATATCAAGCTCTTCTTCTGTGTTCACCGGCGAGAGGCTGACGATACCCTCTTCGTTTTCATCCTCACCGAAGGGAGTGCCGCCTTCGCATACGATATTATCCAGCTTTTCCGAAATAGCATGGATTACATAGTGAACCTCTTCCTGAGAGAGAATAAACACAAGCTCGTGTCCGCACTCATCATCAAAGGTTGCCACAAGCTTATCGTCGCTGCGGTCAATGCCGTTATCAGCATCAATGAGAAATTCAAGGAAAAGATCCTCAACAAAGAGGCAACCCGCCTCGGAAAAATCTGCGACCATACGGTCAAGCTCCTGTTTTCTGCTTTCGCTCAAACGGTTAAAATCAAAATTAGCTTTCATAATTTAATCTCCTTTCACCGGGCATCCCGGTCTTTGCGCTGCCGCGCCAAGTGTTTGTTATAAAAGTCCATGGCCTTGACAAGTGTCTCGGTCATCTGCTTCACGGAGGTGTCCGGGTGGAAAAAGCTGCGGAGCTTGTCTACCGGCACCTTCACATATTCCACCTGATTGCCCTTAACCTCGGACAGAAGCTGCAGCACCGCGTCATCCGTGAGAGTCTGCGCCTCGCTCATGCGCCGCAGCCGCCGGGCCTAAGACAAGGACGGCGTTACCTCATCGCTGTCCATCACGGAGAAGAGCATTTCCTGCTCAGACGGCTGCAAATAGGACAGCTCCACCGCCGGAGTCAGGGCGATCTTGCCCTCGTCCACCAGCTTCAGGATGTCGGGGATTAGGTTGATGAGGCGGATATAGCGCTTTATCTGCCGTTCACTATCTGATGTACTTTCGGCAATTTCTGTGATAGACCACTTTGGGCCAACTTGGCCCAAAGTTCGTCCTTGGTGTTTCAAAGCCTCCATTTTCATCTTGTACGCAAATGCTTTTTCCGACGGCAGGATATGCTCCCTTTGCAGGTTGCTGTCCACCATGGTGATAACAGCCTCCTCGTCTGTCAGGTCACGGATAATCACCGGCATGGTGTCCATCCCCAGTGCCTTGCACGCTGCCAGCCGCCGGTGGCCTGAGATCAACTCATAGCCGCCGTCAGGCAGCGGCCTTGCCAGCGCCGGAGAAAGCACGCCGGCATCGGCAATGCTCCGCATGAGCTGCGCCATTTCCTCGTCCTCCTTCACCTTAAAGGGGTGATTTCGAAAGGGTGTGAGGGCAGCCAGCGGGATTGCCTCTACCCTTGGCTTTTTCGCATTGAGCCGTTCCTCCGTGCTCATAAAAAGCTCCTCATACCCGGTCAGCCCCAAATCAATCGATTGGTCGTTCTTCATCGAATCCTTCCTTTCATCGTATAATCGTCTTGTCCTCTTGGGACGGTTGCTGATTTCGCAGCACCTGCTTTTCCCGCGGGGATAGGTAGGGGTCGTTTTCCACCCACGCATCCAATTCACACGCCAAGAGGGCTTTCAGCTTTGGGTTATACCACATCGGTTTTTCTGGTGGGCAGCCCCCACACCGCCTCGCCGCGGCTGATTTGCAGGCACAGCCACAGCACCATCCAGCTCTTGCCGATCTTGGAGTCACCCGCTAAAATGGCGAGCCCGTCGGAGAGAACACCGTCGATGAGCATTTTGGGGTGGGCAAGGGGTTTGTAATACAGGGTATCGGCATCGATCAGTTGTAGCTTGTTCATGTGTTTCACCTTCTTTCTTTCGCTGGTAATTGTGTTTTTTGGTTTGGTGCCGTACTTCCGATATCGTTTTTATATGCCTGCCCCGGGGCCTCCGCGGCGTCGCCGTGCTCGCTCTTTTGCGGTCGTCGCACAGTCATATCTGTCTCGGTAACGGCTATTCAGTTGTCGAGGTACACGGGGGAAGCTTAGAAGCTCCTCTCACTTTCCCTTTGCCGAATTTTTTCGGATTTTCCCGCTGCTTTTCAAAATTTTTTCTTTTGAGCTGGTAAATTATAAAAAGCCGAGCTTGTGCAGAGCTTTTTCAAAGTTCCCCTCACTTGGTAGGCAGCGAGAAGGCCAAAAAATTAACCCCCTTGAAAAATTCTTTTGTTTTGGCTCCAAATTGGAGCCATTTTCCTATGCAGGACTGCTCGTGGCTCCGAAATGGAGCCATTTTTCGTCTATGGCATCAAAATTGATACCATGTCCATTCCGGATTTCATCGGTGTGGCTGCAAAATTGATGCCATAAAAATAAGCGCCTGCCTCTTTTCAGAAGCAGACGCTCATTTCTCGTATTCAGTTTTTACCGTAGCAGCCGGATCAGCAGCTCATTGATATCCTCGGTGGGCTTGCCGCTTGCTACCAGCTTGTTCCGAAAGGACAACAGGGCCATTGTCAGCAGCCGTCGCTCGCCGGCGCAGAGTGCTAACACTCGATTTCTTCTATACTTGAACATCACCACACCTCAGCAATAAACCAGCTCAGAAAGGACAACTTCCTCCGCACGGCTGCAGATGCTGTTCATCCGTCCCACCCATTCCATTTGATTCTCGGTCTTCAGCCGCTCAGTGACACCTTCGGCTTTCTTCATCTGTTCGACCAGCTGATCAAACATTTCTTGTGCAGTGTCGCCGATTTCCTTGAGATGCTCGTCCAGTTTGCCGGTCAGCAGCATCCCCGTGTAGATGCCGTCTCTGTACTCGCGCAGATACCGCCTGCGCTTTTCTGCGAATCTGTTGTACATATTCTTCCTCCTTTTGCGCCCGCCGTGCGGGTTTCTATCATCATCCACATGATGGCGCAACCCGAAGGAAAAGCCCAATGTGCGAAAAACAGATTTGCAGATTTGACATCATAGAAACTCCCTCAGAAACGCAGGTTAATATTTGCCAAATTGAAGGGTTTGTATGTCCTTATGACGTTATACCTTGATTGAGTTTTCGAACGAAAACATTTGTTGAAATATGTGGACTTTTTGTGCGGGCTGTGATATAATTATCAAAATACAGATTTATATGTTGAAAAGCGGCACTCCCAATACTATTGGCACAAGCAATAAAGTAAATGAGGTTTGCTATATGACTGTGAGTTATAAAAAATTATGGAAGCTCTTAATAGACCGAGATCTAAAGAAGAAGGATCTTGAGGAAATGGCTGGCGTTAGTCATTATGTAATGAACAAGTTGACACATGGGGATAACGTCACCACTGATGTCCTATGCAAAGTGTGCAAGGCTCTTAATTGCACCGTTGACGACATTATGGAAATGATTGACGAGTAGCTGTCGCTTTGGGTTTTTCAGTATAGGTACATCGACAGTCTTGCCACTTTTAAATCGTCTACTATGAATAACTTGCTTAAAAAGCTGTAGGAAAGTTGAGGAAGCGTAATGGATATCAACGCTTTGAATGCTAATCTAAACAGGGATAAATGGGGTGTCAGGAATTTTCGTGCTCTTAAATCTCTACTTGTAAAAGAGGTTCAAGAGTCACTTTCTGAGTTTATGCCCCTTACAAGCAGCTCTTATTATAACAATCCTATTCAAGTCCTTGACTTTTTTAGTGGAGCAGGTGGAACATCTCTTGGATTTGCAGCGCTTAATACCGTTATTCCGACATTTAAGATGCTCGGCGGCTGCGATATCAACCAGATATCCGCACAGACATATAGCCGAAACTTCGACACTCCTGTGATCCACGAAGACATCGTTCGACTGGCAAATGAAGAAGGTGCACTCGAAACTCTCCTCGAGAGCATAGGTTTTGACACTAATAAGCCCACCATCTTGATTGGTTGCGCACCATGCCAGGGTTTTTCATCTCATCGAAAGAGGCATTGGGACGAAGAAGACGACGTTCGAAATAGCCTCGTCATGGCTTTCGCAACAATTGTTGGGAAAATTATGCCAGATGTCATTGTTATGGAAAATGTGCCCGAGTTTTTATCTCAAAAGTACTGGCGCTATTTTTCTGCGGCAAAGAAAAGCTATCAGCAACTGGGCTATACAGTAAAAGAGCACATTTATAACGCTGCGGCGTTTGGTGTTCCGCAAGATCGCTTCAGAACAATAGTAATCGGCATGAAGAAGGAGTTCCTTTTGCCAGAAGGCTACCTAACGCCGAATGAATATCGAACTGTCCGTGATGCAATCTCGAAATTGCCTCCGGTTGCCGCTGGCGTTGCTGATCCTAACGATCCAATGCATAAAAGCGCGGCTCACAAGCAAAGCACTATTGACGTCATTAGACAGGTTCCCCACGACGGCGGTAGCAGGCCGGAAGGTGTCGGACCTGAATGTCTAGATAGGGTAAGGGGCTTTTACGACGTATATGGGCGCTTGTATTGGGATAAGCCGTCTATCACTATCACTCATTATGCTAGAAACCCAGCCAGCGGTCGATACACGCATCCAGAACAAGATCGTGGACTAACAGCAAGAGAAGCAGCGCTTCTTCAAAGCTTTCCGAATGGTTTTGAATTCACCGGCAAGTCCGACGATATTTATCGGCAGATTGGAGAAGCTGTACCGCCGTTGCTCTCTTCGGCAATTGCTGCAAATATTCTGATTGAGCTTCTGTCCACAGAGCCCACAGCCGACGAGCTATCCGCTAGCCCGCAATCTATTGACGAACCGGTGAGCAGTTCTTTTTCCAGCGTCATAGCGGGAATTAAGATGAAAGATCAAGCTGCCAAGGCAACGAAATATACCTGTATCGATAGCTTTTGCGGTGCGGGAGGTCTTGGGCTTGGGCTCAAACGTGCAGGTTTTAATATTCTTCTTAGCTTTGATATTGATCAGATCTGTATTGATACAATCAAGGCGAACAAGAAATACTTTAATCATCCGGCAGAGGCCGCCGATATCGCAGATATGTTGAATGGAGAGCTATTGAAAAAGTGCAATCTTCAACGTGGTGAATTATTTCTTTTAGCCGGAGGACCACCGTGCCAAGGCTTCTCAGTCCAACGGCGCGGAAGCGATACGGATGAGCGTAATGAACTTGTACTAAAATATGGCAAGCTCATTGACGAACTCTATCCAATGTACTTTGTCATGGAGAACGTTACAGGTATTGCTGGAAAGCGTGGCAAAACTATCTTACAGCAACTAATTGAAGATGTCGAACAGATAGGATATAAGGTGCACGTTGATTTACTTGATGCCCAAGATTATGGAGTTCCACAGCGGAGAAAACGCTACATTATCGTTGGTGAGCGAAATGACCTGGGCGAGCACTATAAATATCCAGAGCCCGTAGCTGCTCGACACACGGTGCGCGATACGATTGGAAATCTTCCGGCTCCTCCTTCAGACGGAACCGATCATCCGGAAATATCACTCCACAGAAGAGACCGGCTATCCGAACTGAATCTCAAGAGAATGCAGGCTATCAAAGAGGGACAAGGAAGAGACGATCTTCCCGAAGAATTACTAGCTGACTGTCATAAAGTCGACAGCTCAGTAATTGGATTCCGTAGTGTTTACGGACGCATGGCTTGGGACGATGTAGCGCCAACAATCACTGCGCGGTTCGATAGTTTCACCCGTGGGAAATTTGGCCACCCGGTCCAGGATCGTAGTATCTCGCTTCGCGAAGGCGCACTACTCCAAAGTTTCCCAATGGATTTTGTGTTTACAGGGAATAAAGTTGATATAGCTCGACAGATCGGGAATGCGGTACCACCGCTTCTTGCAGAAAAGATTGGACAGAGTATCATCGAATGCTATCGGAAAGTTGGTGAGAAATAAATGCCGTTTGATGCGAGCGTCAGAGCTTATTTGCGGGCTTACCAAAACGAATACAGAGCTGCTCTTCATGGAGGGCAGCACACAGCCGAGCTTTCTTTTCGCGTCCCTATGCATGAAATGTTTAGGAGGATAGCGCATGACTTGAACCCGGCAGGTACTTTCGACATCATTCTTGAGCCGAGAAATCAAGGAAGAATGGGGCGGCCTGACTGGAGAATACAGGATCGCATCTCGCTTGGTGTTTACGGCTATATTGAGGCGAAAGGTCCATCCAACGAGCCGTTCGATACTACCCCGTATAGGGATCAGATTAACCGATATCTGACGTTAGGGCACAAGCTTATCATTACGGACGGCATTGATTTCGTATAAAAACGATGTGGATTCCTTCGTTATCGTGTCCAGCGATTCCGATTACTGGGGATTGATCTCGTCACTGCCAGATGCACATTTCCTTGTTATGATTGAGCGCGAGAAATGCGGACCGGACATGAAGGAAGCCCTTGCTGATTCCGGTATCTTCTACTGCTATCTGGATGACTTTTATTCCGGCAATAGCGAGGACATCAAAAAGAACGCTTTGTTCAAGGAAATGTACCGCTGGATTGACAACTCCGTTCACCTGAATGTCAACGATATGTTTGACGCTGCATTGAGAAATACACGCATTGATATGTCTCCGGCTGAACGGCGGCAATTCTATGAAAAGCACATCAAGCACATGACCTTACAGATCGATGAAGACGGCAATGTCGGTATTGAGCTAAAACGAGGATAGTTTGCATTTGTGAAAAACGCCCCCGACACTGTGCCAGACGCACAGTGCCGGGGGCGTTCCCGTTTCCAGCGATTTATTTTTCTCTCGGCAAGGGGCTGTTCATAAGGTGACACTTTCCATTTTGCGAAGCCGTGAAAATTCGATGTGTTCCGTGGAGATGTTCACTGGGCAGCATACGCCGTACACGTTTCCGATAATCACTGATGTAGAATTGATTTGTGTTTAGGAGGACAAAGCGGGAGATATAATGTTAAATGTAGTTGCGTGCGCACGCATATTGCGTTATAATACTGGTGGTTAGGAGGAATATATCTATGCAACTATTAAAATGGCTTTCCGTAACAGACCGATTTTACAAAAT
>OJNL01001983.1_pt1 | contig 10690 bp, 8 predicted proteins | sample 1597581 | NCBI WGS metagenome assembly OJNL01 (sample SAMEA2452133, study PRJEB22498) | human gut metagenome | biome: human feces; feature: human gut; material: feces | place: Australia | collected 2012
GCCTATGCGCCTGCCCGGACACGGTCACCCTTTGCCAGACGGTATTGACGGACCTTTACAACGAGATCCTAGCCGACTACTCGTCTCCCCTCAAGCTGGTCAAAAGCCGTGCCTTCATCAGCGCCCTCTTGCCTCACCTCACGTTCGTGAGCGGGGCGAATGTACCGAGTATTCGGTATGGGATCAGGAAGTATGTGCTGGGGGAAGGGTGAGATAAAAAGGGGTAGGTTATTTTATCTCAGTAATCTATCTTTATAAATATAGCTTAAACTCATTTTAAATTTAGACACTCGATTTACTCTGTTGAAGCTGGATCTCATGTGCCCGGACAGCTATCTTGAGTGCTTACATTTTTATTGCTTATGGAGTTAGTGAATTCATCCATCCGCCCGACACGTGTAGTGGCTTGGGACTTGCTTAAGTTATTTGCTATCTTATTGGTGGTGTACGGCCATTGTATGCAGCATCTATTGGAGGTAGATGTCACACATAATCCGATGTTTTTGTGGATAAGCTCGTTTCATATGCCCTTGTTCATGGCTTTGTCAGGTTTGTTTGCTAGGAGGGCGTATCAGGGTTCTTTCAAGGATTTCTTGGTGAAGCGGGGTCGGCAAGTGCTTTTGCCCTGTCTCTCATGGAGCTTGATTATCTACATTGTATTGGCCTTTTTGGATGGAGACATACATATCCATGGGATCAGATCGTTCGCTGTCAATACCTTGTGGTTCTTGAAGAGTGTTTTTGTATGCGGGCTCTTAGGTTTCGTGGCATTTAAGCCGCAAGGAAAACGAGTCCTATGGGTCACCTTCTCTCTTTTGCTGAGTCAAGTGACATTGGTTTGGAATGTGTTTATCATGTATCCTTGTTTCCTTTTCGGTATCGGTGTCTTTAGCTATTTGTCCGAGATCTTGCGATTCAAGGGGTGGGTGCTGACCATATCGGGTTTACTTTTTGTGGCATCATCGTTGTATGTTGCTTTCACGCCTGATTTTTGGGTAAGGAATCAAGGAATTCGCGAAGCCCTTTTCTCAGGAACGTTGTCGCTGACGGAGAATGCGCTCTTTTTATTGGAGGTGGTTTTCAAGAGGTATTTTCAGCTTTTTATCGGATTGTCGGGCTCGATGTTTTTTATCACCCTTTTTTATTGGTTGTTCGCTGATGCACACGATGCCTATTCCCATTCTTTAGCTAAATGGGGGCAATATACGTTGGGAGTGTATGTTATTCAATCATTGCTTCTGGAGACGTTACTCGTGAGGTGGGTTTCTTTCGGTGTGGATGCTCTCGTGCTATTTGATATGTTGATCGGGCCTCTTCTGACGTTGTTGATTGTTATTATTTGTCTATGGGCTAATTGCTTAATAATTGTTAATGGGGGGGGTAAAATCTGTCTGCTCCTTTTGGGAAGGGATTACTCGCAAGATGCTCGTTAAGGGCTGCTTGTGTCAACAATCAATAAAACATTAAGAATCATTATTTATTAGTAGACAACCCGTAACTTCCAGTAGATACTGAGGCTTAAAGGCTATTGCCATAGGTTTTGGATGCTTACACCGAATTCTTTTGTGGCTGAAAATCATGTGATGATTTTTCGTGTCATGATTAAAAGTAATGCGATTATCAATGGATACTCTTGAGAATAATAAACGTATCGCTAAGAACACTTTGTTCCTTTACTTCCGTCAAATATTAGTGATGCTGGTAAGCCTGTATACGGTGCGGGTGGTGCTGGATGTGTTGGGTGAGGAAAATTACGGTATATACAATGTGGTGGGAGGATTTGTGGCCATGTTCAATATATTGTCAGGAGGTTTGTCGGTGGCGATCAGCCGTTTCATTACTTATGAGATGGGGCAGCCGGATGTCACTACTTTGCGGTTGCGAAGTATATTCTCTTCTTCTTTGTTGATACAAATAGTTATGGGATTTGTCATCACCCTGCTAATAGGAACGTTTGGCGTTTGGTTTATAGAACATAAGATGGTTATACCTACCGAGCGTCTTGATATGGCGCTTTATGTATTGGGTTTTTCCACGTTGAGTTTTTTTATTAATTTGTTAAGTGTCCCTTATAATGCGTTGATAATTGCTCATGAACAGATGAAAGCGTTCGCTTATATCAGTGTTGTGGAAGTGACTTTGAAATTGGCGGTCGCTTATTCGCTGATAATTTCCCCACTAGACAAATTGTGGTTATATGCTTTAGGTATGGTGCTGGTAGCCTTGTTTGTTCGCTTTATATATGCTGCTTATTGCAAGCGTCATTTTGTAGAGTGCTGTTTTGTTTGGGAATTTGATAGTCGATTGCTTTCTAGGATGTTTGTTTTTTCCGGATGGGCGTTTTTGGGAAATGGTTCGTTTGTGCTGAAAGAGCATGGCGTAAATATCTTGTTGAATCTGTTTTGCGGTCCTGCGGTAAATGCCGCCCGAGGGATCACGTCTCAGGTGACAGGTGCGGTGACCTTGTTCGTCAGTAACTTTATGCAGGCTGTAAATCCACAAATCACTAAATTATATTCATCGGGTAACTTGTGGGATATGCATCGTTTGATATTTAAAAGCTCTCGTTTCTCATTTTATCTGATGTTAATGTTGGGTATCCCATTGATGAAAGGTGTTGATTACATTCTTTCTCTCTGGCTTGTGTCTGTGCCGGAATATACGGCCGTGTTTATTCAATTGTTGATGGTGTTTTGTTTGATGGATTGTCTTGTGCAGCCTTTGATGACCGGCCTTTTGGCGGAAGGGAATATACGTGTTTATGAAATAGCATTAGTGGTGTTGAATGTAGGCAATGTGGGTCTTTCTTACATCGCTTTAAAACACGGTTATCTTCCTGAATGTGTATATTGGATATCCATCGTGGTAGAGGTGGGGATTATCATTAGTCGTGTATGGTTGTCGGGTAAGGCCTATCGGTTGCCAGTTAAACGATATTGTGTGGAGGTATTGGGTAATGCCCTTTTAGTGGCTACCGTAGCAGGAGTGTTTGCTTGGAGGATTTGTCTGCCCCTTGCCAATGCTTTTGCCAATTTTATATTGTCAATGTTACTTATTTTTCTGTTTACTGGCTTAATGGTCTACATTTTAGGACTAACCAGCGATGAACGGAAATTTCTGCGATCTACTATAATGAATAGATTGCGTTTATAAAAAAATAGAAATATATCATGTCATTTAAGCGTAAAGTAAAGGGATTGATGAAGTTCATTCTCTATAGCATCCCTGCCCGCAAGTTTGATGTCCGGGTGGTAAATTTCGCGCCGAACGAATTGTTGAAAGGGCGTGTGGCTCTTATTACCGGTGGTACGAGTGGGATCGGTTTTCATATGGCAAAAGTGTTTTTGCGTAGTGGTGCGGCTGTAGTAATTACAGGACGTAGCGAAGAACGTCTGCAACGGGCCTGTATGGAATTGAACGAGGACAATATTTACGAAGGGCGTTTGTTCAGTGTGGTAATGGACAATACAAAGGTGGACTTATTTCAAGATTGTTTTCAAATTGCGTTAGACCGAGTGAAAGCAAGTGGATTTCCGCATATAGACATATTGGTGAACAATGCAGGTGTGTTGGGGGCATCCATGCCCAATGCCACGGAGAATGAGTTTGACAAGGTGATAGACACGAATCTGAAAGGCGTTTTTTTCTTGTCACAACTGGTCGGGAAATATATGAAGGAGAATAAAGTGGAGGGTAATATCCTAAATGTGGGTTCATCTTCCTGCCTTCGTCCCGCCATTTCGGCTTATACGCTTTCCAAGTGGGGAATATGTGGTTTGACGCTCGGACTAGCCAAGAGTCTTGCCCCTTATGGCATTACGGTGAACGGAATAGCACCAGGTCCTACTGCTACTCCGATGTTGTTGAAAGATGATCAAAATAATATTACGAATAACAGAAATCCGATAGGGCGTTATGCCTTGCCGGAAGAGATAGCTAACATGGCAGTAGTGTTGGTTAGCCCGATGGGACAGACGGTTGTCGGAGATATGATTTATATGACAGGGGGAGCCGGTACGATCACTTATGAGGATATGGATTATTCATTTTAAGAAAATGTGAAAAATATGGAAGGAAAATATTATAGTTCGGAAAGGAGCATTCAGCTCCTTATCTCGTTGCTCAAACAGCACAATATCAAAAAAATAGTAGTATCTCCTGGAACTACGAATCTTTCGTTTGTCGCAAGTTTGCAGCAAGACAGTTGGTTTGAAATGTATTCGAGCGTGGATGAGCGTAGTGCCGCATATATCGCATGTGGGATGGCTGCGGAATCGGGAGAGCCCGTGGTGTTGAGTTGTACGGGAGCTACGGCTTCTCGTAATTACATCCCAGGCTTGACAGAGGCCTATTACCGTAAATTGCCGGTATTGGCGGTCACGAGCACGCAAGATATTTCCCGGATCGGCCATCACATCGCACAGGTGATAGACCGTCGTATCATACAGAATGACATCGCCCTTTTGAGTGAGCATATACCTGTGACGGATGATGTCACGACGGAATGGAGCAATACCATAAAGATAAACCGGGCGTTGTTAGAGCTTCGCTATCGTGGAGGTGGCCCAGTACATATAAATTTAACTACCACTTATAGCCGTGACTACTCGGTAAAGGTGTTACTTCAAGCACGAATGATTCACCGTATTATGCCTCAAGATGTTTTTCCTGAGTTGCCGAAAGGACGCATCGCTGTCTTTATTGGCGCTCACCGTAAGTTTACTGATTCGGAAACGGCTGTTCTTGATGCCTTTTGCGCTACATACGATGCGGTGGTGTTCATGGATCATACCAGTGGTTATAAAGGCAAATATCGTGTGCCGATCTCCATTCTTTCTTCGCAAGATAAAGATGATTGTAACCAGACGAGCATGGATTTGCTGATACATATTGGAGAAGTATCCGGTAATTATATGGGAATGCAGCCGCATGCGGTATGGCGTGTGAATCCTGATGGTGAACTTCGCGATACTTATCGTAAATTGACTTATGTATTCGAGATGGAGGAGCAGGCGTTTTTTGAGCATTATGCGGATACTGCGTCTCCTGCCCGTCATGGTTATTTGGACACTTGTCGGGAGGAGCTAAGAGACATTTGGGCAAAAGTGCCGGAAAGTGCTCTGCCGTTCTCGAATGTATGGATAGCTCATGAGACGGCAGGTCGTATTCCTGAAGATAGCGTACTTTTCCTCGGGATTCTCAATGCCCTGCGTACATGGAATTACTTCGACATACCCGATTCGGTGTATGGATACGCCAATACGGGTGGTTTTGGCATAGATGGCTATATTTCTTCATTCATGGGTGCTTCATGGGTGCATCCGGACAAACTCTATTTTTGTGTGGCGGGCGATCTCGCTTTCTTCTACGACATGAATGTATTGGGGAATCGCCATGTGGGACGGAATGTCCGTATCTTATTGGTCAATAATGGCAAGGGGACGGAATTCCGCAATTATAAGCATCTCGGTGCGGCTTTCGGGGAGGAGGCAGACAAGTTTATTGCTGCGGCAGGACATTATGGTAACAAGTCGCATCAATTAGTGCGACATTATGCGGAGGATTTAGGATATGAATATCTTTCAGCCGATTGTAAAGAGGAATATTTGCGGCATTTAGATCGCTTCCTCTCACCAGAAATAACAGATCACCCCATGCTATTTGAAGTGTTTACGACAAATGAGAATGAGAGTGATGCAATACGTATGATGCGTAGTCTGAATGTGTCAGCCAAAGGCGTATTGAAAGAGGTGGTAAAGAGTGTGGTAGGAGAAAAGGGAAAAGAGGTTATCAAAAAAGTGCTGGGGAGATGAGCGGGATTGGCCACAATTTGCCACAATGTGATAGGAACGGCGAAGCTTCACGGAAGTTCTTTTGGGAATTTCATCGGGATCTTTTTCGAAAATGTCTTTAACAGTTGCTGGGATTATGTTAATATGGCCCCTGGCAAAATCACACTGACTACCAGTCAATGTTAAAATCAAAACGTATTTTTTTAATATAACTCAATTTAGGGTACTCTAGAGTGCCCTAAATTGAGTGCTTACATAATAAAATTGCGATGGGGAATAAAGTTGGAGTGATAACTCATTGGTGGGCTAAGGATAATTACGGGCAGAAGTTACAAGCATATGCCTTACAAATCGTATTAAGGAATCTTGGGTATGATCCTTTTTTAATAAGGTACATTACCGATGGTGGACATCAAGAGTGCTCTGAAAGAATGTGCGCTTTTTATAGTTTGAAGGCTTATGTAAAATATAGGATCAAACAGGTGTTATTGTTATTTGATAAAGATAGAAAAAAGAGAATGCAAGAGTTTATTCGTACTCAATTGTCGGTAAGCCATAAATTGTACACTCGCTATTCAATCTTTAAATTTCCTCCAGAGGCAGATTTCTATATAACTGGAAGTGACCAGGTTTGGAACAAGCTTGATGGCTCATACTTTTTAGATTTTGTTAAGAATGGAAACCCCCGGATTTCTTATGCTGCAAGTTTTGGAGGCCGTAATTATACGGCGCAAGAGGCGGAATATGTTAAGAGCTGGCTAAAAAAATTCTCAAGCATTTCAGTCCGTGAAAAAGAAGGGTTAATTCTTTGTGACCGATTGGGCATATTAAATTCCGAGTTAGTGCCTGATCCTACCTTGTTGTTGGAAGAGAAGGAGTATAAGAATTTTTTCACAGGTAGTGTTAATCACCGATCTCCTTATCTCTTTCTATACCTTTTAGGACATGAATGTGATTTTGATGCGCAACAGGTGTATGATTTCGCTAAAAAACATAATTTAGAAGTTGTATATGTGATTTCCCAAGGAGAACAGGATTCTTTCCCAAAAGCATATCCTACGGTACCACAATGGTTAGAACTTTTATCGAATGCAAGGTATGTGGTCACGAATTCTTTTCATGGAATGGTCTTTTCGTTAATATTTGAGCGTAATTTCATTTCTGTTCCTTTATCCGGGAAAGCGGGGAAAATGAACGACCGCCAGCGAACGTTGTTAACTCACACGAATTTAGTACACCGATTCACGAATGATTGCGATATGCTTTTAGAAGATATTTCTTTCATAGAGGTAAAAGGAACGCTTGAAAAGCTGAGGAAAGAGGGATTAAACTTTTTAGAAAACAGTCTTGAGGATAGTGGATCTTCTGTAGTTTGATCGCATAAATAATAAAAGAGTAATGTGTTTTAGTAATAGAAAAATAACACCTAATGCTATTGTGTTTGGTGTGAATCATCATAATACATTGGGGATATTACGTTCTTTAGGAGAGGCGGGCATAAGAAGTGACCTGATATTGATTGTAACGGATGATTCCGATCCTTATGTGGCGAAATGTCGTTATATCGATAATTGTGTGTGTGTCTCTAATGAACAAGAAGGATTGGATATTTTGAGGAGATGGGCTTTGGCTGATTCTGGCGGTTATCGTCGGGTGGTTTTCCCTACTTATGATAGTGTATGTGAGATTTTAGATCGGTATTATGACGAGCTGGTTCGATATTTACATTTACCCTCTTGCCAAAGAAAAGGAGGAATTCTTTCTTTCTATCTTGATAAGGAGATTATGAGAAAGACTGCGGAAGACGTAGGTTTTAAGACCCCTCAGACTTATCAGTTAGATAGCTCTAGAGGAATTGACCTTCCGAAAGACTTAGAATATCCTTGTATGATAAAAAACATGAAGAGTGTCATTGGAGGAAAAGACTTGAAAATATATCATGATCGTGAAACTCTGTTGAAGGGGATAATGGAGATGTCAAAGTGTTCCACGCAAATACAGATTCAACATTTTGTGGAAAAGGATAAGGAAATCCAGTTATTAGGTGCCTCTTTTGGAAAAGGACATAATTTAATAGCTTGTGTGTTAGATAAGATCCGGCAATATCCATTGAACACTGGAAATACTTGTTATGCCTATTTGACTCCTAGTATAGAAGAATATATTGATGTTGATAAAGTGAATGAATTCTTGGATATATTGGACTATCGAGGTTTGTTTAGTATTGAATTTATCATAAAGGATAATGAGTGCTATTTCTTGGAGATTAATTTGCGTAATGATGGAAATGGATACGCACCCATGATAGGAGGAGTTAACATCCCGTATTTATACTATAAGGCTATGTCAGACCAATTGCCTTTCAAACCCCAGAGGATATGTAGGGGATATCACTTATACGTTGAAGGAAATGATTTGGCTAATATAAAAGAAGGAGCAGTTTCTTTTATTCAAGCGATTCAAGAATATTTAGGAAGTAAATCGAAGTTGTATTGGAATATTACGGATATAAAGCCTTTTATTGTTTTTGGGCTTTATATGATAAAAAGGAAAGTAACTAGATTCTTTAAAAAGATATGAGGAAGAAATTTTTGTCAATATTTTATGCTTTATCTTATTATCTTGGTATCATCGCTGTTTTTTATTGGATAAATCGAAAGAAACAACGTATACTCGTTTTTCATCATATCATACCCGATGAGTATGTAAATACCAGTTTTGAACAGAAGATAGTTTGTACATCTCATTCTAGATTTGAATGGATAATGGATATTATCAATAAACGGTTGAAAGTGACTACCGAACTAGGACAACCCGGGTCTGTTGTTATTACTTTCGATGATGGGTATCGGGCAGCATTGATAGCGGATGAGGTATTGGCGAAAAGAGCTAATAAAGCCTATTTTTTTATGCCTATCTCGAATGTCGGTTCTTTCGAGCCTTTGTGGATCGATCGGATTATGGCGTGGTTCGCTTACGTGCCCGAAGGAGAATATACGATTGCGAATCGAAAGGTACGGATTGGGGATTCGTTAAGCAGGCAGCTGGCGTTCTCTTCTTTGATTGATACATTGTATGAGAAATACGATAAGGATTCTACTATCGAGATGCTAGGTGCGGCTTATCCTTACGAAGCGCTGCCGATCGATCCCGCTTATTTTGACCTTCGCTTTAAAGGATTGACCGAGGAAGAGCTTTTGGTGTTGAAACAGAAAGGGCATAAGATTGGAGGGCATTCCGTTCGGCATGATATATTGTCGATGCTTGATGGGCGGGAGCTGCGATCGGATTTCAAAGCCTGTTCTGAGCGGGTGGGATCTTTGTATAACACGGATTTATATGCTTATCCTTATGGCCATAAGCGAGATGTAACTCCTCGTGTCATCAAGGAATGCACACAATCCATATTCGCTTTTGCCGTGATGAATGAATATAACGCTGAGGCTTCCGAGTACTCGCTGTCGCGTATGAATATTAGTCATTATCACTCCCGCTTTGAGATAGAGGCCTCCTTGTCTGGATTTACTCAATGGTTGAAAAAATGGTTGAAATGAGACAGGCGGATCTATCCTTTTGACTAGCCCGGATTATGTATGTCTTGGGATTTATTTGTAAGTCGCTTGTGGGATTCTAAAAAATAATCATCATGTTATTTACTTATATAGTATATAATACGATACTTTTGTTTGTATTGTGGTTTGGGTATCTCGTGAGGGTATCATCCACCCGATACGCTGAGTTTTTTTATAGGACGATCGTGTTTTTATCCATTGTGATACCGGCCTCTATCCGTAAAGGGATAGGTACTGATTATTGGGCTTATGTAGGATTATATAATTGGTATAGGACGAATAGTGATGAGCATGAAATAGGTTTTCAGTTGTTGGGGAAACTGATGAATACATTTGGGTTTAACCATCAAATGTTTATAGCTGTTTTGGCTATTTTGGCTTTCGCACCGGTTTGTTACTATGTCCCCAAAAGGAAGTTTTATCCGTTTATTATCTTTTACTTTTTTGTGTTGTTCCCAATTTGTATGAGTACCAGTCGGCAAGCGATCGCAGTCTCGTTAATAACCTGTGGCCTGTTTGCTTTATATAAGGAAAGAGGTAGATTAAAGTATACGCTGTGTGCGATCCTCGCATTTTTGATTCACTTTTCATCGGTTCTTTATTTTCCTCTTTTATTTATGAAAAATATTAGACTATCTACTACCAAGACCTATTTATTTTTTGGCATGATGTTATTGGCCGTGTCCGGAACAGGGTTGATCGATCGTTTGTTCTCACACCCGATATTCTTGGATTCTACGTATGGAGTATATGCTGAGAATAGTTATAATAGAGAGGCTAATGTTGGAACCGGGTTGGGGATCATCGCTAATTTGATAATTCCTTTTTTATTCCTTTTGTTAAATCGTAAAATATCAGCTAGATATAACCATGTGGCGTTTTTTGTCATATTGGATATGCTATATATCGGAAGCTATTTGTTGGCTGCAAAAATTCACATTTTTGGCCGTTTGCTGGGATGTTTTGCCTTTGTTCCCGCATTTTTGGTAGATCCGGTATGTAAGACTTTGGCTCCGAAGTATCAGAAGTTAATCTTGTTCCTTTTTTTCATGATCTATTTGATCTTATATGAGAAGACTATTACGGATAGTCAGGTTTACTTAGGCAGTGGATTGGGCATTTCTCCTTACATTACGATATTTGATTAATAGATGATAATTATTTGATAGAATGATAGACATAGTTTTACTCTGGGTAGACGGGAATGATCCTGTCTGGCAGGCGGAGTATGCGAGATATGCTCCTTGCGTGGAGGGCGATAAGAGAGAGGTTCGCTTTCGGGATTGGGATAATCTAAGGTTCTTGTTTCGGGGGATCGAGAAATAT
>OJNL01001994.1_pt1 | contig 10645 bp, 10 predicted proteins | sample 1597581 | NCBI WGS metagenome assembly OJNL01 (sample SAMEA2452133, study PRJEB22498) | human gut metagenome | biome: human feces; feature: human gut; material: feces | place: Australia | collected 2012
CATATTATATCATTCCTTCCTATTTTATCAAATATACTTATTTACTTATAAAAATACAAAAGTATCTCTCTCAGCAGCTTGCAGGCAAGTGCTGTTGAACGTCCTGTCTGATCGTAAACAGGGGACAGCTCATTCACATCAAAGCCCACGATATCAAGCTTTGCAACTTCCTCCACTGCGAACATAAGCTCCTTAAAAGTAACTCCGCCTGCCTCTGGAGTACCAGTGCCAGGAAACTCTGAAGGATCAAGCACATCAAGGTCAAGTGTAAAGTAAACAGGCTTTCCATGAAGTTTTTTTACTATGCTGTCAAGTCTGAAGAATCCGAACTTTTCCATAAAAGTATGCTCTTTAGCAAATTTGAACTCGTCCCTGTCACCGCTTCTAATGCCAAATTGATATATCTTTCCGTCGCCCACAATATCCCAGCATCTATGAAGCACACAGGCGTGTGACTCTTTCACTCCAAGGTAATCGTCCCTCAAATCGGCATGAGCGTCAAAGTGAACGATATGCAGATCTGGATATTTCTCTGCCACAGCTCTAACCGCACCAAGAGTGACAAGGTGTTCGCCGCCTATCATGCAAGGCACTTTGCCGTCGTCAAGTATTTCAGCAGTGCGGTCATGTATATCTCTAAGTGCGCCCTCAGGATTGCCAAATGGCAGTTCAAGGTCGCCGCTGTCGAACACATTCACATCAAGGAGGTCCTTATCTTGATATGGTGAATAAGTCTCAATGCCGAAGCTCTCATTGCGCATTGCAGAGCTTGCAAATCTTGTACCCGGTCTGAACGAAGTTGTGCTGTCATATGGTGCGCCGAAAAGGACTATCTTTGAATCATCATATTCACAATCACAGCCTATAAAGGTATGAACATTTTTTTCCATACTTTTCTCCTTTAGTCACAGTCCTCAAGTACATCAAGGACGTAATTCGGCAGTGCGAAACAGCCCTTGTGAAGCTCTGTGTTATAATATCTTGTCTTTATGCCGAACTTTTTCCACTCATCAGCCTTAAGGTCATATATAGGGTGAAGATTTTTCGAAGCAAAGCCGAAAAGCCAATGACCCGACGGATAGGTAGGTATATGTGTCTGATAGACCATTGAAACTGGGAACGCACTGCCTATTCTTCTGTGTGTGCGCTTTACCATATCCACATAGGAATCATAATAAGTGCTTTCATGTTGGTTTATCAATATTCCCTGATCTGTGAGCGCCTTTGAGCAGTTGCCGTAAAATTCTTTTGTAAAAAGTCCCTCTCCCGGTCCAAACGGGTCGGTGGAGTCAACTATAATAAGGTCATATTCATTTTCCTTTCGGCGAACGAATTTCAGACCGTCCTCAATATAGAGGGTAAGTCTAGGGTCGTCAAATGCACAGGCTGTCTGTGGAAGATACTCCTTGCACACATTTACTACCTGCTCATCTATCTCCACCATATCTATCTTTTCAATAGTGTTATATCTGCAAAGCTCACGGATAGTTCCACCGTCCCCCGCACCAATAACAAGCACCTTTTTTATCTCAGGATTGACCGCCATAGGCACTGCCGTTACCATTTCATGATAGATGAACTCGTCCTTTTCGGTAAGCATTATAAAGCCGTCAAGCACCAATACCCTGCCGAACTCATATGTGTCAAAAACGTCTATTTCCTGATAATAGCTTTTTTTAGAATAAAGCTGTTTTTTTACACGAATGGTGAAATTAACATCGTCCGTATGTTTCTCAGTAAACCAAAGATCCATAAAATGTATCTCCTCTCTATGAATTTACCACTACGTTTATGTTGTTTATCTCAAGATCCTCCGTACCTGTAAGGAAACAGCCCTTTTCTTTACAGTATGCGATATAATTAAGTATGTCGGAAGTTATCTTCTCACCAGGGGCAAGGATAGGTATTCCCGGCGGATAGCACATAACAAACTCTCCACATATCATACCGTTGCTTTCTTCGATAGGCACTGATTTTTTCTCGCTGTAGAAAGCTTGCTGCGGCGGTATCTCAACGATAGGATTGATATATTCGTGGTCAAACATTCCTGACGGGTCTTTTGAATAAAGCCTTTTTATTTCGGAAAGTGCGGATATAAAACGCTCTATCTCAAGCTCTCTATCTCCTGCGGAAACTATAGCAAGTATATTTCCGATATCACCGAACTCTATCTGAATGTCGTAATCGTCACGGAGAATGTCATAGACCTCAACACCTGCCAATCCCATGGCTCTTGTGTGAACAGAAAGCTTTGTGCTGTCAAATGCGAAGATATCGTCACCGTTTTCAAGCTCCCGACCGAAAGCGTAATAGCCACCTATCTTATTTATCTCTTCCCTTGCATAATCGGCATAGTCAACTGCCTTTTTAAAAAGCTCCTTGCCGTTGAGCGCAAGATTTTTTCTTGCAAGGTCAAGGGATACCATAAGCAGATAAGAGCCGCTCGTGGTCTGAGTGAGGTTAATTATCTGTCTTACGTAACCCTCTGAAACAGTGTCTGCACAAAGAAGGAGCGATGACTGTGTTAGGCTTCCTCCTGTTTTGTGTATTGATACTGCCGCCATATCCGCTCCTGCCGCCATTGCAGAGCAAGGCAGACCCTCACCAAAATAAAGGTGAGTGCCATGTGCTTCGTCCGCAAGCACCAACATACCATGCTCATGGGCAAGCTTGACGATGCTTTTTATATCAGAGCAAATTCCGTAATAAGTCGGGTTATTCACCAAAACAGCCTTTGCATCAGGATTTTCCTTGATAGCTTTTTCAACGTCCTTAACGGACATTCCAAGAGGTATTCCAAGCTGTTTGTTTGTGCCTGGGTTTACATAAACAGGTATAGCACCGCACACAACAAGTGCATTGATAGCACTTCTGTGAACGTTTCTCGGCATTATTATCTTATCTCCTGCCTTACAGCTTGTAAATATCATCGTCTGTACTGCAGCAGTAGTACCATTTACTATAAAGAAAGCGTGCTTTGCACCAAAAGCCTCAGCGGCAAGCATTTCAGCATCTTTTATCACAGAAACAGGGTGACAAAGGTTGTCAAGTGGCTTCATGGAGTTCACATCGCACTTCAGGCAATCCACACCCAAAAAGTCACGAAGCTCTTTATTCATTCTTCCGCCCTTGTGACCAGGTACATCAAGACGCACCACTCTGTTCCTCATATGTTTTTTCAAAGCCTCATACACAGGTGCGTTATTCTGTGTTAAGTTCAAATCTATCACTACCTTATCAGTATATGTTCATGCCGCTGTATATCTCGATCATCTCACGGCGCAGACTATCTGTAATGTCAAGCCTTTGCTTCGGCGTAAGCTCATATACGTCCTGCTTGAATAGATAATTCTGCAAGTCGATATCCTTAATGAGAAGCTTGGTATGGAAAATGTTCGACTGGTAAACATTGACGTCTATTGCGTCATATTTAGTCAGCGTATTTTTATCTATATAATCCTGAATCGAAGTTATCTTGTGATCGATAAAAAACTTTTTTCCCAAAACATCTCGCGTAAAGCCTCTTACTCGGTAGTCAATAGTGATAATATCAGAGTCAAAGCTGCTGATAAGATAATTCAGTGCGTTTAGCGGAGAAATAGTTCCGCAGGTAGAAACATCTATATCCACTCGGAATGTGGAAATGGAGTTGTCTGGGTGATATTCAGGAAATGTGTGAACAGTTACATGGCTTTTGTCAAGGTGAGCGTGTATCATTTCAGGCACATCGCCGCCTATTTTTCCTTGATTGCACGAAGGGTCGATACTGTCCTCATCGAGGGCTTTCTCCGCAATAAGCACGTTCACAGACGCACCCTGCGGCTCATAATCCTGTTTTGATATATTAAGTATCCTTGCGCCTATCATCTCAGTAACGTCGCAAAGAATTTTCGTAAGTCTTTCTGAATTATACTGCTCGTCAATATAAGCAATATATTCCTTTTGTTCTCTTTCAGTTTTGGCATAACATACATCATATATGTTAAAGCTAAGGGTCTTGGTTAGATTATTAAAACCATACAAAGAAAGCTTCTGCTCCAACCCTAACATCACCCGTCCTTTCGGATAAAATAATCAGCCTATCAAGACTAAAATTATAGACTTGTTTTCATTATACCACATCTCGATCAAAAAGTACATAGTTTTACGCACTTTTTTCATATTTTTTTATTAAGCATGGCATAAGTGTGGCCATAAAATAAAAAAGGTTGAAATCAAGAAGAAAATAGTGTATAATAAGTTCTGATAATTGTTACAGGAGAAATATACAATGTTATTGAATGTTGAACATCTTTACAAATATTTCAATGGGCAGGCACTGCTCAAGGATATAAATTTTACAGTTGAAGACAGAGAAGCCGTTGGACTTATCGGCATAAACGGATGCGGAAAGTCTACCCTGCTTAATATCATTACAGGCAGAGAGGGTTATGACAAGACCCCCGAAGGACTAGGCTCTGTGAATATCGCAGGCAAGGCTTCCATTGGCTTTTTAAGGCAGAACAGCGGACTTAATTCTGAACTTACCATAGGTGAGGAAATGAAGAACGCTTTCGCTCCCCTCCTTGAAACACTGGATAAAATGAAAGTCCTTGAAAAGAAAATGGCAGATGGCGGCGATATTGACGACATAAGCCATGAGTATGCCGAGCTTTCTTCATACTTTGAGGCTCGGGACGGATATAGGATAGATGTAAAAATAAAGCAGGTGCTTAACGGCATGGGCTTTGGCTCAACACCTACAGACAGAGTAATCTCTACCCTTTCAGGCGGTGAAAAAACACGTCTTGCACTGGCTAAGCTTCTTCTTGAAGAGCCTAATCTGCTTATACTTGACGAGCCTACCAACCACCTTGATTTTGAAACGCTCATGTGGTTAGAGGACTATCTCAAAGGCTACAAGGGTGCAATAATCATAGTTTCCCACGACAGATATTTTCTAAACAAGGTCTGTACGAGAATATGTGAGATAGAACAAGGCAGGCTCACATCATATCGAGGAGACTATTCCTCCTATCTTGTGCAAAAGAAAATGAACTCAGAGCGTCAGCTCAAAGAATATGAGGCACAGCAAAAAGAGATAGCAAAGCTTGAGGACTATGTGGCGAAAAATCTCGTCAGGGCTTCAACCTCAAAAATGGCGAAGTCAAGACAGCATATGCTTGACCGTATCGAGCGTATCGACAAGCCGCTTATGTACACAAAACCTCCAAAGATAAAGCTTGAATATGATATTGAGCCAACAAAGGATATTGTGCGAGTTGTTGACTGTCCGCTGGTCGTTGGCGAGGGTGCTGACAAAAAGGAGCTTATAAAGTCACTTACCATGAACGTTCGCCGTGGAGAGCACGTTGCGATAATCGGTGCGAACGGTATCGGAAAAACTTCCATACTGAAACTTATCCAAGGCATTATCCCACACGAGGGTGGGAATATAAGCTGGGGCGGAAACGTGAAGATATCCTATTTTGAACAGGAACACGCTATACTTGATCCCCACAAGACAGTGCTTGAAGAAATAATGGATCGCTATCCAAGATTATCAGAACAACAGGCAAGAAGCGTGCTAGGTGCAGTTCTGCTTACAGGCGAGAATGTGTTCAAGCCTATTTCCGTTCTCAGCGGTGGCGAAAGAGCGAAGCTTTGCTTTGCCATAATGGCTCTCAATCGTGGAAATGTACTTGTGCTTGACGAGCCTACAAACCACCTTGACCTAAGCACAAAAGAAGTGCTGGAGGACGCTTTGGCAGAGTTTGGTGGAACGATAATCCTTGTATCTCATGACAGATATCTACTCAACAAGGTAGCAAGCAGGATAATAGAGATAAAGCATGACGAGGTGAACTCATACGAGGGCAACTTTGACGCATACAGCGAAGCGGTGAACGCTGCCCGTCAGCTCAAGATGCAGAGCGAAGCAGAGATAAAGCGGGCCGAAGAGGAAAAAGCGTACAAAGAAAACAAAGCAAGACAATATCGCAGTAAGGAACAGCGTGCCGCTGACGCTCAAAAACGCAACCGCATAAGAGAACTTGAAAAGGAGATCGAAGGCACAGAAGTTCTGATATTTGAACTTGAAAATGCCATATCTGACCCTGAGATAGCTTCCGACTACAGCAAAATGAGCGAGAAATGCAAAGAGCTTGAAGAAGCCAAAACCGCCCTTGACCAGAAAATGGACGAATGGGCAGAACTTTCAGATCAGCTTTCATAAACAAATTTTCACAGAAATCACCCCTTATGAGTATAATGATACAGCACAGACTGACATTATACATAAGGGGTGTTTGTTTTGGAGATAAAAAGGCTGTCAGAGTATGAAATAAAAGTTATTCTTAACGAAAAGGATATGCGGATAATGAATATATCCTTTGAAGATTTTGAGAAAAACAACAAAAGAAGCAAAGATTTTTTATCTGAACTCATGTTTATACTCAAGGAGACAGGACTTATAAAAATATCCGAAGGAAATATTGAAGTTGATGTTGCTTTGACAAGTGAAGAAACAATAAACATATATTTTATACTACCTAAAAACGACAATCATCACACCACTGAACTTGCCATAATCAGCTACGATCCAAACAAGCTAATATCAAAAGCTGCTGAAATACACAAAAAATACTCCGAAAAGATTATAAAAAGCAGTCTGTATCAGCTTCCTAGTGGTCATGCTCTAATCTTCACCATAGGATACGCACGCTCAACAGTTGCGAAAAAAGATTTACTGAAAACCTGTGCTACTGACAACGTGATTATAAACAAAATAAAGGAGTACAGCCCATTATTGAGCAGTACTCCTTTTGAAAAACTAAACTATTTCTCTTAGAAGCTTAACAGCCTCTGGCATATCGTTTGCCTTAAAAGCATATGTTCCCGTTACTAAAGTGTCTGCACCCGATTCTTTAAGCAAACCAGCAGTTTCGAGATTTACGCCACCGTCAACCTGAAGTCTGATATCCCTTTCCGTCTGGTCAATTAGATATCTCACTTCGCTTATTTTTTCAAGAGTGTCAGGAATAAACTTTTGACCGCCAAAACCTGGGTTTACTGTCATAACGAGTACCATATCAACAGATTTAAGAAATGGCTGGATCGCACTTACAGGTGTTGCAGGCTTAATGGAGATTCCTGCCTTGATCCCCCTCGAATGTATTTTGTCAATAACAGCTTGCGGCTCATCAGCCGCCTCATAATGAAAAGTTATAATGTCAGCTCCAAGATCTGCGTAGTTGTCAATATATCTGATAGGATCGCAAATCATGAGATGAACGTCTACTGGAATAGTTATGCTTTTGCCCACACTTTTCAAAAGCGGTTCGCCAAAACTTATATTTCTCACAAACATTCCGTCCATGACATCATAATGAATCCAGTCAACACCAGCGTCCTCAGCACGCTTTATCTCGAACGCAAGGTTTGAAAAGTCGCAGGCAAGCAGCGACGCAGAAACGATAATATCCAATTGAAAACCTCCGTTAATTCAACATTTTCCCACTTAATATTGTCCTATAATTTCAATTTCTATTATACAACACCACTGCGTCATTGTCAAGCTTGTTCGTCAAGAGTTAATGTATAAGCTGGAATAAATTCATCAAGAAAAACATTTGCTTCTGGAATATTCATTGCGACAATAGATTCAAGTGTAGATTTTTCAGCTGATGCAAAATCAGTATTTCCCATTTGTCTTTCTTCAAGGCACTTTATAAGTGCAGAAAGCTTATCAGCCGCTTTAACAATAGTCCATGCTTCTTCTTCCTGTGGAGTTTTACAGAAAAGCGGCTCAAAGTCCTCTTTCAGATCATCAGGAAGATAAGACACCAGAGTATTTTTGGCTTTCTGCTCGATCTCATCATATGCGCCCTTTATCTCATGGCTGTAATATTTTATAGGCGTAGGCAAGTCACCTGTGATTATCTCGGTGACATCATGATACATAGCAAGCAGCGCACATCTCTCAGGAGAAACATTACCGCCAAATCGCTTATTTCTGATAAGTGCAAGCACATGTGCGATAAAAGCAACTTCAAGGGAATGTTCGCTAATATTCTCATTGATCGTGTTTCTCATAAGTGCCCAACGATTTATATATTTCATACGAGATATCACTGCAAAAAATTTACTTTCTGACATATCAACACTCCTAAACTATACACAAAAATCGGGACGATGTTTTTCATCGTCCCGAAAAATTTCTGATCTTATCTTACAATTGTAAGAAGAACACCAGCAGCAACGGCTGAACCGATAACGCCGGCAACATTAGGACCCATAGCGTGCATCAACAGATAGTTTGTAGGAACTTCCTGCTGACCGACCTTCTGAGAGATACGAGCTGCCATTGGAACGGCAGATACACCTGCTGAACCGATAAGAGGATTGATCTTGTGACCTGAAAGAACATACATAAGCTTACCAAGAAGAACGCCGCAGGCTGTACCAATTGAGAATGCCACAACGCCAAGTGCCATAACTTCTGCAAACTGAATATTCATGATCTTATCTGCCTGTGTTGTTGCACCAACTGTTACGCCAAGGAAGATAGTGATGATGTTCATAAGCTCATTCTGAGCAGTCTTAACAAGTCTGTCGCAGACGCCACTCTCTTTAAGAAGGTTACCAAACATGAGCATACCAACCAGTGGAGCTGCTGAAGGAACCATGAGTGAGATAACAATAGTTACGAGGATAGGGAAAATAAGCTTTTCTACCTTAGAAACAGGTCTTAGCTGACCCATTACTACAGAACGCTCTTTCTTTGTCGTAAGAGCCTTCATGATAGGCGGCTGGATAATAGGAACAAGAGCCATATATGTATAGGCTGCAAGTGCAATAGTACCAACGCCGATATTACTGTTTGAGGTTAGAAGTCTTGAAGATACATAGATAGATGTAGGGCCATCAGCACCGCCGATGATAGCAATAGAACCACACTCAGCTGCACTCATTCCAAAGAGAGCCGCACCGATGAATGTAAAGAAGATACCGCCCTGTGCAGCAGCACCCATAAGAAAGCTCTTAGGGCTTGCGATCAGCGGACCAAAGTCTGTCATTGCACCGATTCCAAGGAATATGAGTGGTGGATAGATCTGAAGCTTAACGCCCATGTAAAGAATATCCAACAGACCACCCTTTTGAAGTATCTGACCGTAATCTATATAGTGGTCATTGCCTGCAACCGTTTTGTAGTTCCAGAAGTCTGGATGATACATCTCAGCGTATGGCAGGGTTGTAAGCAGCATACCAAATGAGATAGGCAAAAGCAGAAGCGGCTCAAAGCCTTTTGCAATAGCCAGATACAGGAATCCACAAGCAACAGCGATCATTACGTAGTTTCCCCAGGTCAGGTTAAAAAACGCTGTCTGATGAATCAGGTTGGACAATGTTTCTGTTACATAAGACATTTGACTACCTCCCGTCTTAGTTCATTGTTGCTAAAGTATCTCCGTTTTCTACAGAGGCACCTTCTGCAACATCAATGCTTGCGATAGTACCGTCCTGAGGAGCTACTACAGGGATTTCCATTTTCATGGATTCAAGAATAACTACGCTGTCTCCGGCTTTTACTGCCTGTCCAACGCTTGCTGCTACTTTGACAACTTTGCCAGGTACGGAAGCAGTTACTTTTACTGCGCCGGCGCCTGCTGCAGGAGCTGCTGCTTTCGGAGCTGCTGCAGGTGCAGCCTTAGGTGCTGCTTTTGGAGCTGCTGCAGGAGCGGATACGCTTCCTGTTTCTTCAACAGTTACTTCATATGCTGTACCATTTACTGTAATTGTATAGCTTTTCATTTTAAAATCCTCCTAAATAAATGACAATGTTTTTTCTAAATCCATATAAAATTCTGATTTTGAATGATCTTCTGCATTTTCAAAATCAAGAATTTCCATTTGAATTGTTGTTGCATACTGAAATTTTTTCCTTGAAAGTGTGCCAATGATGTTCATAATTTTTGGCTCTCCTGCTTTTTTATAATCGTCAGCAAGATGAAATCCAATTGCTGTTAAGTTCCTTCCGGTAAATTTTGTACAAATCTGGTTTTCCCCTAAATCCTTGTAAAATTTACCGGCAACCGGGGAGCACGCAAAATTGTCCATTCGGAATACCGGTTTTGGATTTCCGACTCCATAGGGAGCATATGTTTCAACTTCATGTATTAAAGAGGGCATGTCATTTTCACTGATTTCCATATCATAAAAAGAAGTTGATTCTGTATCCCCTGCTTCGGTTTTGAGATATGATTTGAGTCGGTGCTGCAAAATGCTGATATTTGTGATTTTAATACTCATACCAGCGGCAGCTGCATGTCCGCCATAACCTACTAAAAGATCACTCGCTTTATCCAATAAATATTTCAGGTGTATATTACCATAAGTACGTCCAGATCCTTTTACGATTCCTTTTGCAGAAGACTTTGTAAATACCAGACATGGAACCTGATATTTTTCAGCCAGCTTTCCAGCAAGAATTCCAATCGTACCTTCCCAGAAATTCGGGGAATATACAATCAGTGGATTGTTATTCATAAGTGTTTTTTCCCTTATGATATTTTCTGCCTCAATGAGATCCTTTTCCACTGCTTCCTTCCTTTTTTCATTACGTTCTACCAATTCGTCTGCAAGATCCTGCATGTACATGGTTTTG
>OJNL01001998.1_pt1 | contig 10637 bp, 7 predicted proteins | sample 1597581 | NCBI WGS metagenome assembly OJNL01 (sample SAMEA2452133, study PRJEB22498) | human gut metagenome | biome: human feces; feature: human gut; material: feces | place: Australia | collected 2012
TCCCACCGAGTACACGCCTTGCACCGAGGTCGCAAAGGCCGAAAAAGAAGCCGATGCCCGCCCCGCCATCAAAAAGAAAGTCGAAGATTGGGAGCAATATGATACGATATTCATTGGCTGTCCCGTATGGTGGTGGACAGCTCCGATGATTATCAACACCTTTACGGAGGGCTATGACTTCAAAGGTAAAACGGTAATACCGTTCTGTACTTACGCTTCGACTTATCGGGACGAAACCTTGGCGCGGATTGTACAGCTGACACCGGCTGCCGAACATCTGAAAGGATTCGGTGCAGTAAGCAAGAAAACGAAAGGTGTCGAGGAATGGTTGAAAGAAATTAAGATGTTGAAATAATTAAAGACAGCAGAGTATGAAAAAGATATTTTATGCAATGGTCTTATTGTCTGTTACAGCCTGCTTTGTAGCTGCCTGTTCGGATGATGAGCCGAATAATGATGGCGGCAATACGGACATTGAGGAGGTTGTGCCGGGAACGAATCATAAGATTCTTGTCGCCTATTTTTCCGAGCCGCTTCCGGACGGGGTTGATGCCGTAACCTCGGCAAGCCGTGTCATTGTGGACGGTGATCTCTACGGCAGCGTTCAGTATGTGGCTACCGTAATTGGCGAAGCGACCGGGGGTGATATGGTACGCATACAGACGGCACAGCCTTATCCCGGCAACTTCGATGATTTGGCAGATCAGGCGGATAATGAACGCCAAAATGATATTCACCCTGCACTTGCTACGGAGATAGACGATTTCGATGATTATGATGTGGTCTTCGTAGGTTATCCGATCTGGTGGTATCAGATGCCGATGGCAATGTATTCTTTCTTCGACAAGTTCGACTGCAACGGGAAGACGGTCATTCCTTTCTCCACGCACGGCGGAAGCGGATGGTCGGGAACTTTGGAGGACATCAGAGGATTAGTACCGAATGCCACGATGGTTGGCGGTTACAGTATTTCACGCAACAACACGGCGACTTCAAGAAGCGGTATATTGAACTGGTTGCGGGAAATCGGTATGACAGAATAATAATGTATAATACTTAAATAGAGATATATGAAACATAGACTATTGTTCTTATCCTGCCTGTCGGTGATATTGGTTGCATTGGCTGCCTGCTCGAAAGATGAAGGCTCCGATACTCCATTATATCAGCATGATTCAATCGAGCACGACGCAAATCGCAAAATCCTTATTACCTATTTCAGTTGGGGTGGCAATACGCAACATTTGGCAGAGGAGATTGCGAATATGACCGGCGGTACGCTGTTCCGTATCGAAACCGTCAATCCCTATCCTACGGATTACAACGAGTGTACGGAGGTAGCCCGTGAGGAACTGGATAACGGTGTTCGTCCTGAATTGAGCAGTACGGTGGATAATCTCGACGACTACGATGTGGTATTTGTAGGTTGCCCCGTCTGGTGGCATACTGCACCGATGGCCGTGTGGTCGTTTCTCGAAAGTTCGGAATATGATTTTTCGGACAAGATTATTGTTCCGTTCTGTACTTACGCTTCGACTTATAGGGAGGAAACGCTTGCCAAAATCGTGGAGCTTACCCCCGGTTCCAGACATTTGCAGGGATTCGGAACGACCGGAAGAAATACAGGCGAAGTGGAGAGTTGGTTGCGAACGATTCATATCATACGATAACCCGTTGGCAATACTGTTAAAAACGGTAAAACTTGCAGTCGTTATTGGCACGATTGCAAGTTTGTTCCGTATTTATGATTATTTTTGTATTTAAGGAATAAAAGAGATATGGCATGGAATATCAGAAGGATATAATCGTTGCCGACAGGCTCGGCATTGTGAGTACAGATTCTGAAGAGGAGTACTTGGCTCATTTACTTTGTTTGAAAGGAACGTGCCGTTACCGTTTCAACGAACGGGATTTCGAGTTACATGCCGGGGACTTGTCTATCGTCCGCAAGAGAAAAATGATAGAAAATATACAACCATCGGATGACTTTCAGTGTAAAATAATCTATGCGAAGCCCGGTTTTATCGAGTTGTGTACACCGCAAAGCAACTACGGGATGAAAGGCTCTTTGGCGCTTTTTCTCAATCCCGTCATGCACTTGACACCTGAACAGCAAATTGTATGTCGCCGCGATTTCGACTTGCTGGAACTCCGTATTCAAGATACAGGGCATCGCTTCTACCGTGAGGTGTTGATAAATGCCATGCAAACAGCCATTCTTGATTTTTTTGATTTCCATGCATGTATTTATGGTGAAAGTGACATCTCAACGCAGAACGCTTCCATTATGAATCGTTTCCTGAAAATGCTTGAGAATGGTACATATCGGGAACACCGGGAAGTTACCTACTACGCAGATTGTTTATGTGTTACATCAAAATATTTGTCGGAAGTGTCGAAAAAAGTAAGCGGGTATGCTGCCAACTATTGGATTAATCGTTATACAATACTTGACATTACACGCCTGCTCCGAGATAAGTCCTTGACTTTCGTCCAGATTTCCGATATGTTCGGATTTTCATCGCCAGCCTATTTCAGCCGCTATGTGCAGCAAAATTTAGGTGTCAAACCATCGGATTATAGAAAATAGCTATTTTTCAATTCTTGCATAATCGGTAAAAATCGCAGTTTTTACCGATTTTTTTGTATCGTCGCTTTTCTGCATCCCCTCTACCTTTGCAAAGGTAATTGCCAAATATGAAAATTCTTCCGCATCTCATGTATTAACCGTACAGAAAGACTTTACGAATTTTCATACTTTATTTTTACACCGAAAAAATAAAATAAATATATAATAAAGATATTACGGATACGATCGGCCGGAATATCATCTATTCAATAATTTAGATTAGTTATGGTACGAAAAATTGCACTCGCACTACTTGTAGTGCTGAATTTAAGTTCGTATGTTCTGGCCCAAAGCCGGACAGTCTCCGGTACGGTTACCGATACAAACGGCGAAGCGATAATCGGAGCTTCCGTCATTTTGGACGGAACCACGGTTGGAACCGTTACGGATATGAACGGTAAGTTTTCTATTTCAGCCCCTTCAGACGGGACAATCCTCATTTCCTACATCGGATATAAACAGCAACGTATTCCATTGAACGGGCAGACAAATCTCTTCATAACCATCGAAGAAGATGCGACACAGCTTGGAGAGGTGACGGTCGTTGCCTATGGCATTAAACGCAAGCAGGATCTTGTGGGTTCGGTCAGCACTGTTAAATCAGCGATTATTGGGAATTCACAGGTAGCTTCAGTATCTAATGCACTCGAAGGGGCTGTAGCCGGTCTTCAGATTGTCAACGCTTCCGGACAGCCCGGCGAGGATGCCAATATCGTTGTACGTGGCGTAGGTTCGCTTTCGGCGAGCAACAATGCGCTGATTGTCGTGGACGGGGTTCCGTTCAACGGCAAACTGTCAGACATCAATCCCAGCGACATCGCCTCGGTTTCCGTGTCGAAAGATGCCGTGTCGAATTCGCTCTATGGCTCACGAGCCGCAGGAGGGGTGGTGATGATCACTACCAAGACAGGACGTAAAGACAAATTGTCAATCAATTTTTCCGGCACTTGGGGTGTGACCCAACGCGCATATAAGGATTACGACATGGTGACTGATCCGGGGGAGTTCTATCGGATGACATGGTACGGAATCCGCAACACGCTGTGGGCAGGCGGTAATTCGATAGAGGATTCCAATCTCGGTGCCAGTCAGTACCTGTTAGGGGAACTCGGCAACTACAATGCCTTCATCATTCCCGATGGCGAATATCTTGTAAATCCCGATGGTCAATTGAATCCGTCTGCACGATTACGCTATAACGATACTTTTGCCAACGCCATGTTCCGGAACGCATTCCGTCAGGAATATAACGTGTCGGCATCGGGTGGAAACGACCGCACGGACTATTATGTATCGATGGGTTACCTCGACAATGATTCATACGTGCTCGGTTCCTCCTACGAACGCTTCACAGCCCGTGCGAATGTTAACTCGCAGCTCAAGCCGTGGTTAAAAGTCGGTACGAATATCGGATATTCGAGAGCTACCCAAAACGGCGTGAACGAAAATAGCGGCGCAGCATCCAATCCTTTCGATGTTGCCCGTTCGTGGGCACCGATATTCCCAGTACACGCATACGATGCCACAGGCAATATGAAGTATGACGGGAACGGACGTCCGATGTATGATGCGGGAACCGGCCAGACCGACGGTACGACAACGCGCCCCACGGCGACAAACCAAAACCTTATTGCTAATCTGAACGAAGACATACGCCGCAGTGAGTACAACAACCTTACCTCACGCTCCTATATCGAGTTCAAGTTCCTGAAGCATTTTACATTCACAGCCAATTACAGCTATGATTTTACAAACAACAATGAAACGGTATTCTATACACCGACCATCGGAGACGGTGCATCTTTTGGGGGGCGTGGCACAAGGGGAAGTTTCAACACCACGACCACGAATTTCAATCAGATTCTCGCATACAACAATATTTTCGGGGGAGACTGTCTTAAAAGTGTCTGACCAGCAGGCTTAACGCTAACCTCTCCAGCCTGAAAGGGCCTTGAAAAAGGGGATGAAGAAAGTCAAAATAATCCATTGCGGTCTCGAATTTTTTTGTAACTTGTTGTCAGTTAATGATTAACAAGTTATGGCATTCAAAAAAGGCATTGACAGGGATCAAGTTCTGTTGTTTCCGGAAAGTCTGGACGAATATGTGTCCGAAGACAGCCCGGTCCGCCTCATAGATGCGTTCGTTGAACATCTGAATCTGGCAGCGCTGAACTTACAGGGCATAGAGTCCAAAGAGATGGGGCGTCCGTCCTATAATCCCAAGGATCTTCTTAAAGTATTGATATACGGATACTTCTACGGAGCGAGGTCTTCCAGAAGAATGGAGCGTGAGTGTAAAGTCAACGTGGAAGTGATGTGGCTCACCGGCAAGCTTACGCCGGATCACAATACGCTTTCTGAGTTCCGCAAGAAGAATATCAAGTGCATGAAGCCGATGTTCCGTGAGTTCAACAAGTTCTGTCTTGACCTGAACATGTTCTCCCTGGACTATGTGTCCATTGACGGCAGCAAGTTCCGGGCGGTGAACTCCAAGGACAGGAACTTCACGTTGAGCAAGCTGGATGACCGCCTGAAGCGACTGGATGCCCACATTGACGAGTACCTTGCAGCGTTGGAGGAGAGCGACGGGGAGAAGAATGATCGCAAGTTCACCCGTGAGGAGTTGGAGGAGAAACTTGCCAAACTCCAGGAGCGCAAGACCCGCTACGAGGGATACTTGAAGGAGCTGGAAGAGAGTGGGGCCGGTCAGATGTCGCTGACAGATCCGGATGCCAAACTTATGAAGGAGAACAACGGCTTTGGAGTCTGTTACAATGCCCAGACTGCGGTTGACGCTGATAGTCATCTCATTGCCGGGTTTGAGATGACCAACCATCCGACAGACCACGGTCTGCTGACAGAGGTTGCCTCGGAAGTGAAAGAGGACCTGGGCGTTGACGTACTTGAGGCCACAGCTGACAAAGGTTATCACGATCCCGAGGATATGGCCGCAGCTCTTGAGAATGGCATCATTCCTAATATCATCCAGAACGATGGCTCGTCCGAGGTGGAGATTGAATATGAGTATAGCGAAGAGCCGGAGACTGATGCTCAGGCATCCAGTACGGAACCCTCTGACATCAAGGCCTGCCTGCATGGCGGCATCATCCCTAAATGCATGGAGGGTATACTCTCCGATGCTCACGTGGAAGAGGTAGTCAAGCGTCACCGTGAAACAACAGACTCGGAAGTTGCCAAGATGTCGCTTCAGGAGATGATAGCAAAGGCTCATAAAGGATATTTCGTGCGGGATGCGGAAAGGAACATGGTCATCTGTCCACAGGGTGAAATCCTTCGCCCAAAGTCGGTGAAGAAGAACGGGAATATCCGGTACTGCAATAAGCTGGCCTGCAAGCGGTGCAAAGCCAAGTGTACCACGGCCAAGTTCAAGGAAGCCGACTTCTCCAAGGACTGTCTTATCAAGAAAGTCGGTGGCTGGAAGAAAGACGACAGGAACGATGACGGGACACCGCAATCGAAGGTTGTCACAGAGACCAGGAAGGTTGTTCGCTACAAGCTCCATATGGACCAAAAGAAGATGGATAACCGGAAGTGCCTGTCCGAGCATCCGTTCGGAACAATCAAACGGACAATCGGAGAAAGCTTCTTCCTGCTGAAGAAAATGTTCAAAACCGAGGGCGAAATGGCGCTATATTGCCTATCCTACAACATAAGAAGGGCGATGACGCTAAGAACAATGGATGAACTGATGACCGCAATGGCAAAATAACAATAAGGGAGCCCCCCTCCACACGAAATATACTCACATCTTCTCCCGTCAACTCGCTGAGAATCGAGTATTCCATAAGCATCCGACAATAGTCGAGATGGCGGCGAAAATCGCATTCTCAGAGGGTCGGGTTACTGACTTTTAAGACGGTCTGGGGGGGGAATCATAACTTTTCTGCCAAACTCGGACACGAGTATTACCAATACAAATACAGTTATTTCGCGGGACAGAAAACCAATTTCTTCAATCCAACAAATCCGGAATTGAATAATGGTGGTCAGATGCAGTATATTGATAGTTATACGACTAACCACAATATCGAAGGTTTTTTTGCGATGGCGGACTATGATTATGGTCATAAATATTACCTCTCTGCCGCTTTCCGCAGGGACGGCACTTCCCGCTTCCTTGATCGCTGGGGCAATTTCTGGTCCGTCGGTGCCGCATGGCGCATCTCGGCCGAGGATTTCATGCAAGGTGTGAACCCTTGGCTCAACGATCTCAAATTTCGTGCTTCATACGGTACGCAGGGCAATGAGAATATTCTCCCAGGTTATAGCTACGCCTATACTCCCTATCAAGACCAGTACGAAATCACGTGGGATGGAGAGTCTCTCGGTTACACACCGATTTTCTATGGCAATCCCAATCTGACGTGGGAAAAACAGAAGACTGTCGATATAGGTCTTGACTTTCGTCTTTTCGATCGAGTGTATGGTTCGGTCGAGTACTTTGTCCGCCGTACTGATGATATGCTCTTCCAGCGCCCGTTGGCATTCTCAACGGATGGACGTCCATACAACTGGGAGAACATCGGTTCCATGAGAAATTCGGGAGTCGAATTTGAACTGAACGTGGATATTTTCAACAAACCCGATTTGCGCTGGACAGTATCACTTGTCGGGTCACACTATAAAAATCGCATATTGACACTTCCGGAAGAAAATCGTGCGGATGGCATCACCTCAGGCCCATTTAACTTGCGCGAAGGGCGTAGCCGGTATGAATACTATACATATATGTACGCCGGGATGAATGAACATGGGGAAGCGATGTGGTATACCGATGAATTGAACGATGCCGGAGAGGTCATCGGTCGCACGACTACTACTACCTATGCGGATGCCACTCGTTATTTTATCGGTAAATCGGCTCTGCCTGATTTTAACGGTGGTCTGAATACGACATTTTCATACAAAGGCATAGATCTTTCTATTGCAACAGCCTTTCAAATCGGTGGTTGGGCATACGACTATGCTTATCTCAGCGGCATGAATTCCTCGTTTTATGTCGGGCATAACCGGGATATGTGGGATACATTCAATCCTGAAACCGGTCAAGGCCGCCTGCCGATATGGAATGCAGATAACGCATCGAACTCCTTCACACAGCAATCGGATCTCAATCTGATCAAAAGCCTCTTATTTCAGTATCCGCAATATAACGCTTGGTTATACTTTTCCGAAGAAATGGCTGGATAAATTAGGCATTGAAAGGTTGCGCGTATTCGTTACAGGAGATAACCTCGCTCTCTGGTCGAAGCGGCAGGGATTCGACCCGCGTGTGGCAATGGCGGGAGCCAATGATGAGTATGGAGGGTATTCCCCGTTGCGCGTAATCTCCGGAGGTATTAATTTAACGTTTTAACTAAAAAGATTCCGATTATGAAAACAATAAAAATCATAACGACAGCACTTGTTGCCGCCAGTCTGTTTACCTCCTGCATCGATGATGCCGACCTCACAGCTTACATGTCAGAAGATAAACGCCAGGAAATCGCTTCGGACAATCCGGAAAAAGTTTTTTCTGCCGCCGTAGCCGGAATGTATAACGACATGCAACAGTATGTGGATGAAGATATGCAGCATAATTATTTCGGACAAAAGAGTTTCGACTACCTTACTTCGCTCATGGGTAATGACATGATCATGACCGGCCGTTTCGGTATGAGCATTTACCACTACCTGCTTGACTACTGGCAGCAGAACTACACTCCTACGAGAAATCGCTGGCGTGAATATTATCGTGCAATTGCCAATGCAAACCACATTCTCGAACTGATTGATCCGGCAGACGAAGATCCTACAGTCCGCCGTTACCGTGCCATCGCTCTCGGATTTCGCGGATACGCTTATCTTCAGCTAACCTATCTCTATCAGCACTCCTATTATACGGGAGCTGATGATACGCCGTGGGGACATGGAGTGCAATATGACTTTTCAGAGGCACTATGCGTACCGCTCATTACCGAACATACCGAAGGTGATCAACCGCGCAGTACAGTGGCCGCTGTTTATGAACAGATATTGGGAGACCTGACTACGGCATATGACCTATTCGAAGAGTTGGGCATGACGCATACCGCTACGCCGACTGACATGGACGGTTGTGTAGTTGCGATGTACCTTGCCAGAGCCAACATGGTGATTCACGAATGGGATGATGCGTTGCGGTATGCACAGGTCGTTATCGACAATTTCCCGGTATTGCAGGGCGAAAGTCAGATTCTGCAAGGATTCAGCGACATCACGCTGCCAGACGTGGTATTCGGATCCGATATTACAGCAGACAATACCACTATCTATATGTCGTGGTTTTCACAGATGGACGCATACGGCGACGGGTACGCCGGCATCGGCGTATGGCGAGCCGCATTCGGTCCATTTGTTGACCGCATTGCCGATAGCGACATTCGTCTTCAGTGGTTCTGCTGCGACCGCACAACGGGAGCCGATGCCTCGGATGAGGATGGTAACCCGATTCGGGTAACGCTGTTACGCGATACGGACATCCCGGCACAGGTGGAGTATCAGTCCGTCAAGTTTATCGGAGCAGGTCGGGAGAGTATTCTTGCCGGAGGCGGAGGTGCAGGATGGGAGTTGGGAGATTATATTTACCTGCGCTCCGAGGAAGCCTATCTGATGAAAGCGGAGATTCTTGCCCATCAGAATTCTGGTGAGGCCGTATCAGTTCTTAATAATTTCATGCAGACTCGCCAACCGGATTATAACTATACCTTTACGGATAAGGCATCACTTTTCGAGGAGATTAACTTTCAGAAACGTGTGGAATTTTGGGGTGAAGGTATTGAATATCTTGACAACCGCCGTCTGAATATTCCGGTGGACCGAACTGATGGGACATGGGGAGCGGAACGCAACAATCATTACTCTGCTGGTAAGATTCGGGCAGAACAAGAAGACCGTGTATTTCTATACCAGTTACCTATTTCCGAAATTGAGAATAATCCGATGATTTCGCCTGCGGAACAGAACTGATATCGATATTTTTATTCTTTCAAAATCGGTAAAAATCGCAGTTTTTACCGATTTTTTTGTATCGCCACTTTTTTACATCTCCTCTACCTTTGCAAAGGTTACAATTAAAAATCAGAGCGATATGAAATCATTGATCATTTCAGGACTATTGCTTCTGACAATGACAGGAGCAAGAGCGCAAGATTCTCGATACGCAATCGAGAATCAGACTGTTGTCAATCTTACAGGAGGCAAAGCGCAAGGAGAAATACAGAAGGGAATATACATTTATAAAGGTATTCCTTATGCACACGCGACCCGATTCATGCCTCCCGAAGCTCCCGAATCGTGGGACGGCATACGGACTTTCACGGAGTATGGGCACGTCTGCCCACAAGCTCCCATGCCGGTCGAGAATGATTTTATCTCGAACCAGCGAATCGCTGTCGAGGGAGAGGATTGCCAGAATTTGAATGTATGGACTCCGGGAATAAATGACGGTAAAAAACGCCCTGTAATGGTTTGGTTGCACGGTGGAGGGTTTCAGACCGGTTCGGCAATCGAACAACGGGTATATGATGGAGCAAATTTGAGCAGAAAAGGCGATGTGGTGGTCGTTTCCATCAATCATAGACTGAACGTACTTGGTTTCTTGGATTTATCTGCGTATGGAAACGAGTACAGATATTCCGGCAATGCAGGGACAATGGATATGGTCGCTGCATTGAAATGGATTCAGTCCAACATTGAGGTCTTCGGTGGAGATCCCGACAATATCACCTTGTTCGGGCAGTCGGGAGGCGGTGCGAAAATTATCGTCTTGATGACAACACCTGTTGCCAAAGGATTGTTTCACAGAGGAATTATCCAAAGCGGTGCAGTCGAAGCCTGCGGAATGACCAATGTTACAACGAATATTGGAAGACGTGTTGCAGAATTGACCTTGAATAATCTTGGTATAGAGAAAGATGAAATCAAAAAACTACAAACCGTACCTTACCGAGAATTGGAAACCGCAAGC
>OJNL01002001.1_pt1 | contig 10616 bp, 8 predicted proteins | sample 1597581 | NCBI WGS metagenome assembly OJNL01 (sample SAMEA2452133, study PRJEB22498) | human gut metagenome | biome: human feces; feature: human gut; material: feces | place: Australia | collected 2012
TAGTTCGTCAGGCGGTGATAATCGTTGTTCACAGCCTTTTTCTCTTTGACATCCACCAGGGTCGGTGTCGTTGCTCTTCCTTTGAAGTCCGGGTTTGCTCTTTTATAGAACTCACTTAAGAAGTAAGCGCCTGTCGCCGGATCCTTGAAATCCGGATACTGTCCGAATGCATGTCCGTAACGGTTTGTCTCGCCGGATGGAGAAACTCTCGTCTCCGAGATCATATCCTGCAGTCCTAAAAGCTCCCGCACGATGATCGGACGGTTGGACCAGTTGCATCCGGTTGCCCAGTAGATCCCGAAGCGGTTTGCTTCTGCTTTCAGGTCGCCTTCTTTATCGCCGAATGGCTGGATAAATGCATTTGGCTGACGGATGAAAGCGCCGCGCTCATCGATCTCTACAAGGGTTTCATTTGGTCTTGGGTCTACTCCGACTTCTGCTGCAAACTGTTCTGCCAGTGCATCGGTGTATTTGATTTCTTCGGTTTCTTTATTTTCAACCGGGGTGAAGCTGCATCCGCATCCGCTCATGTTTTTGTCCTCCGTTTTCTATGTCTGTTTATTGACTATTCTTATGTTGTACATTCGCATTTCTTTTAAAAAAGGTTAAAAAAATAGCAGGCATTCGTTCCGGCCTGCCCGCACATGCAATTTCTGCTATGCTTTTTCTGCCTGCGAATGTTTCTTATTTTTCTTTATTCTGATTGGAGCTGCAGCAACAGCAACAACACATCTCCATCATTCTGTTCTCCTGCATTCGTCTGTTGTCTGTTTTTTTCATTTGCTGTTCTCCTTTCCTACTAAGTCGATATGTTTAATGTGTTTCTCGATTACATGGCATATTATAATGCATATTTTTTCTATGTGCAACCCCTAAAACGCCTTTTGGTAATTGTTATTTCGATGAATCGCTTATAGGTTTTTCCTATTGGTTAGTCATACCAGAAAGATATTACTTATCACACTTGTAGGCTGATTTTGCTTTTTCCTACCAACCGCCGCAACTTTTGCAATGTGTTCAACAATTCTTGCCATGGCTTTTTTCTTTGGAAACGATACAATAAAAAGCAAAGAACACCACTTGCAAAATACAATGTACTCTCGGAATCTTTCTGTGCTTGTTTTTGTGAGATGATTTTTTGTCAGTTGTGCCCAAATTTCTGAGGCGTACGCGGTGCGTACGTTGATGAAATTTGGGTGCAGCTGGCGGAAAATCGGCCGTAAAAGCAAGTGCAGAAAGGCCCCGAGAGTACATTTTATACTATTCCTTTTTTCCCCGTTTTTATACAGAACCGAGGGACAGCAGGAAAACAGCCGCCCGGTCTCCTGCATAGGAAACCAGACGGCTGTCTATTTCACATTACTGTAATGCTTTCTCCAGTTTTTCAATCATCTCATCGATGTCATCTTTCGTAATCACAAGCGGCGGTACCATACGAAGAACGTCGCTTCCGGCGGAAATCACAAGAAGTCCGTTCTCAATCGCGCGGTTAATGACTTCTCCGACCGGACGGCCCGTTACGACAAGGCCCTGCATAAAGCCTTTTCCACGGCGTGCTGCGAGGCAGTCATATTTTTCCACCAGTTCGTCCAGCTTTTTCTCCAGATACGGAGCCGTCTCTGCTACATGCTCTACGACATGCTGTTTCTCATAGCATTCAAATACAGCATTGACAGCCGCGCAGGCCAGCGGGTTTCCGCCGTATGTCGTTCCGTGGTCTCCCGGAACGAGCGAATGCTCTGCCGTCTTTTTATTCAGCACGAAGGCGCCGACCGGAACGCCGCAGCCAAGTGCTTTTGCACACGTCATGACATCCGGCTGTACGCCGTAATCCTGCCATGCGAACAGTTTTCCCGTTCTTCCCATACCGCACTGGATCTCGTCGAGAATCAGCAGGATGTCGTGCTCGTCACACAGATCGCGCACGCCCTGTAAAAATTCTTTCGTTGCCGGATAGATACCGCCCTCGCCCTGTACAGTCTCCATGATGATCGCACATGTCTTGTCGGTAATCTGTGCCTTTACGCTCTCCAGATCATTAAAATCCGCAAATTTAATGCCGCCGATCAGCGGTTTGAACGGATCCTGATAATGCGTATTTCCTGTTACAGAAAGCGCTCCAAGGCTTCTTCCATGGAAGGAATGGTTCATCGCGATGATCTCGTGATCGTTGCTGCCGTCTTTTAAGTAAGCGTATTTTCTCGCTACTTTGATGGCTCCCTCGATCGACTCCGTACCGCTGTTCGTAAAGAATACTTTATCCATGCCGGATACCTTCGCCAGCTTTTCTGCCGCGGAGCCCATCGGAACATTGTAGAACAGGTTGGAAACATGGATGACTTTATCCACCTGGTCTTTCACTGCTTTTTTATAATCGTCATTGCTGTAGCCGAGCGCATATACCGCGATACCTGCCGCAAAGTCCAGATATGCTTTTCCGTCGGTGTCATACAGATGAACGCCCTCGCCGTGGTCGATCACGAGCGGGAACCGGTTATAGGTGTGGAGCACGTACTGCTCGGTCTGTTCCATATACTCATTCGTCTTCATGATTGAATTTCTCCTTGTTTTCCCCTAAAATAGCCGTACCAATTCCTTTGTTCGTAAAGATCTCAAGCAGCAGGCAGTGCGGGATTCTTCCGTCCATGATGTGGACTCTCGATACGCCGTTCCCGATCGCATCGATGCAGCCCTGCAGTTTTGGAATCATGCCGCCGCCGACATTTCCGTTTGTGATGAGATCTCTTGCTTCCTGTACGTGGAGCTCGGAAATCAGGCTCTCCGGATCCTTCGGATCTTTGTAGACACCCTCGATATCGGTCAGGAATGCCAGTTTTTCTGCATTTAACGCCTCAGCGATGGCGCATGCCGCGTCGTCTGCATTGATGTTATAGGTATTGAAATCATCGTCCATGCCGACCGGGCAGACTACCGGCAGGAAATCGTTATCCAGAAGATCGTACAGCACTTTCGGATTTACATTTTTGATATTTCCAACGAAGCCGATGTCTTCTCCCTTGGACAGCTTCTTCTCTACATTTAAGAGTCCGCCGTCTTTTCCGCTGATGCCGACAGCATTAACTCCGAGTGACTGAATCATGGTGACAAGCTCTTTGTTGACCTTATTCAGCACCATCTCTGCCACTTCCATCGTATCGGCATCCGTTACACGAAGGCCGTTGACGAATTTCGGTTCCATGCCGACTTTTCCGACCCAGCGGCTGATTTCCTTTCCGCCGCCGTGTACGATGATCGGTTTGAAGCCGACCAGTTTCAGAAGAACTACGTCCTGGATGACGTTTCTCTTTAACTCTTCATCCACCATTGCGCTTCCGCCGTATTTGATGACAATGATTTTGCGGTTGAACCGCTGAATATAAGGAAGTGCCTCGATCAGCACATTTGCTTTGTCCAGATACATCTGATTTACCATGATTTTTTCTCCTCTTATGCTCTTTTCCCGTGCCTGTTCCAGATCCGGTCAGGAACGATAATCTGCGTTGATTTTTACGTAATCGTAGGTCAGGTCGCAGCCCCATGCCGTTGCTGTCGCCTCTCCCATGTGGATGTCGGCGGTCGCAGTTACTTTCGGCTCGGAGAGGATCTTCGTTGCCTCCTCCTCGCTGTAGTCAACGGCAACACCTTTCGTGATAATCTGCAGTTTTCCGGCTGCGCTCTCAAAGTAGAGGTCTACATTTTCCGGATCGAATTTTGCTCCGGAGTAACCCATCGCGCAGAGGATTCTTCCCCAGTTGGCGTCATGGCCGAAGATTGCCGCTTTCGTCAGACTCGATGTGATGACGGATTTCGCCAGTGTCACGGCCTGCTCTTTGCTCTCGGCTCCCTGAATCGTCACTTCGAACAGTGCGGTTGCGCCCTCGCCGTCGCCTGCGATGTGCATCGCCTGTGTTTTATTGACTTCAAAGAGTGCTTCTTTGAAAATCTTGTAATCCTCGTTTTCTTCCGTAATTTCCGGGTTTCCGGCAAGACCGTTTGCCAGAAGGAGAACGGTATCGTTTGTGGAAGTATCGCCGTCTACGGAAACCATGTTGTAGGTGTCCGGTACGACTTCGCTCAGTGCTTTCTGCAGCATCTCTTTCGAAATATTTGCATCGGTTGCCACAAAGCTCAGCATGGTGCACATATTCGGATGGATCATTCCGGAGCCCTTGCACATGCTGCCGATCGTTACGGTTTTTCCGCCGATTTCGATCTGAACAGCAACTTCCTTCGGCTCGGTGTCGGTTGTCATGATCGCCTGTGCTGCTGTAGCTGCGGCTTCTCTTGTAGCTGCAAGCTGCGGTTTCAGCATTTCCACGCCGGCTGCGATCTTATCGATCGGGATCTGTTTTCCGATAACACCGGTCGATGCAACGAGAACGGAGTCCTCTGGAATGGAAAGTGCAGCTGATGCTGCCTCTGCGGTTTTTCTGCAGTAGCCATAGCCCTCCTCGCCGGTGCATGCATTGGCGATTCCGCTGTTGCAGACGATTGCCTGTGCGGTTGGATGGTTGTATACAATCTCCTGGTCCCATTTGACCGGAGCTGCTTTTACGATGTTTGTAGTAAAGGTTCCTGCTGCTACGCACGGTACCTCGCTGTAGACAAGTGCCATATCCTTTACGCCCTGTTTTTTAATTTCTGCTGCGCCGCCTGCTGCCTGAAAACCTTTTGCAGCAGTGATGCCTCCTTCAATCTTTTTCATTCTTTTATCCTCGCTTTTCGTAAATTCCGTCTGTTGTCTGCTTCTGTCTTTTTTACGGGAACATCGGCGGCATGCACAGGCCTTCGTTTTCCGGCAGGCCGAACATCAGGTTCATATTCTGTACCGCCTGTCCTGCTGCGCCTTTGACCAGGTTGTCCATCGCACCCATCATGATGATTCGTTTCGTTCTCGGATCGATCTTGAAGTTGACATCCACATAGTTGCTTCCCTCGACCCATTTCGTCTGCGGGCAGACATCCTTATCGAGAACACGTACAAACTGCTCGTTGGCATAATACTTATCGTAAACGGCTTTAACCTCTTCGTAAGTCACATCTTTTTTCAGGGATGCGTATGCCGTTACGAGAATGCCGCGGTTCATCGGAACAAGATGCGGGGTGAAGTTCAGGGTGATCGGGTAGCCGGCTGCATAGGAAAGCTGCTCCTCGATCTCCGGTGTGTGGCGGTGGCCGGCAACGCCGTATGCCTTGATGTTTTCATTGACCTCACAGTAGAGGTTGTCCACTTTCGCTCCTCTTCCTGCTCCGGAAGTTCCGGATTTTGCATCGATGATGATGGTGTTGCCATCAATGAGATCTTCCTTTAATAAAGGATAAATCGAAAGAGTCGAGCAGGTCGGATAGCATCCCGGGTTTGCCACGATGCGCGCCTGTTTTACTTTCTCACGGTTGATCTCGCACAGTCCGTAAACCGCCTCGTCGATATACTGCGGGGATTTATGCTCGATCTTGTACCACTCTTCATACGTTTTTACATCTTTAATACGGAAATCGGCGCTCAGGTCGATGACCTTTACTTTCGAAAGAATTTCATCATTTACCAGGGAAGCACAGAGTCCCTGCGGAGTTGCTGTAAAAATGACGTCTACTTCCTTTGCAAGCTGCTCCATGTTGTCGTCCTTGCAGACATCGTCTACTAATTGAAACATATTCTGGTAAACCGACGCATATTTCTTATCGATATAGCTTCTGGAACCATACCATTTAATCTCCACATCTTTGTGTCCCAGGAGAATACGCACCAGCTCGCCTCCTGCATATCCTGTAGAACCGATAATTCCTGCTCTGATCATACCTTTTTCTCCTTTTTTCTTTCGCCCGTTTTCTTGTTTTGCCGGACATTTTTTCTTTTCTCTTTATGATAGCTCAATTATTTTCTTTTTTCAATGAAAAATCTTTGTTTTCTGCTGTCATATACCGTCGATTGCATAAGTATACACCTCAAATGTATATTATGCAAGTTTTTTTTGAATTTCTGAAAAAAAGCTTGCATAATCCTGTCGTATGATGTATATTTTAGTCATTGACGATGCACCGCGCATATAGGTGCACGAGAAATCCAAGGAGGATCTTACATTATGAAAGAAAAAGTTGTACTTGCCTATTCCGGCGGACTTGATACTACTGCCATTATTCCGTGGCTGAAAGAGACCTTTGACTACGAAGTAATCTGCTGCTGCATCGACTGCGGCCAGGGAAACGAGCTGGTTGGCCTCGATGAGAGAGCAAAACTTTCCGGCGCTTCCAAATTATATATTGAAAACGTTATCGACGAGTTCAGTGAAGACTTCATCATGCCGTGCGTAAAAGCAGGCGCTGTTTATGAGAATAAATACCTGCTCGGTACCTCCATGGCACGTCCGGTTATCGCAAAAAAACTCGTTGAGATCGCAAGAAAAGAAGGTGCTGTTGCCATCTGCCACGGCGCTACCGGTAAAGGAAATGACCAGATCCGTTTCGAGCTCGGCATCAAAGCCCTTGCTCCGGATATCAAAGTAATCGCTCCTTGGAGAATGACCGATGTATGGACCATGCAGTCCCGTGAAGACGAGCTGGCTTACTGTAAAGCACACGGCATCGACCTTCCGTTTGATGCAAACCACAGCTACAGCCGTGACCGTAACCTGTGGCACATCAGCCATGAGGGACTTGAGCTTGAGGATCCGTCCAACGAGCCGAACTACGACGATCTTCTCGGAAAAAGCTCCGGACGAAGGCGAGTACGTAACCATGACCTTTGAGGCCGGCGTTCCGAAGACCTTAAACGGAAAAGAAATGAAAGTTTCTGAAATCATCACCGAGCTGAACAAGCTGGGTGGAAAACACGGCATCGGTATTGTTGATATCGTTGAGAACCGTGTTGTCGGCATGAAATCCCGCGGTGTTTATGAGACTCCTGGCGGAACTATCCTGATGGCTGCACATGAGCAGTTAGAGGAGCTGATTCTCGACCGTGAGACCCTGAAAACAAAGAAAGATCTCGGAAACCTGCTTGCTGAGGTTGTTTACGAAGGAAAATGGTACACTCCTCTGCGCGAGGCAATCCAGGCATTCGTTGATGTAACCCAGAAATACGTAACAGGCGAAGTAAAATTCAAACTGTTCAAAGGCAACATCATCAAAGCCGGCGAGTCTTCTCCGTACAGCCTGTACAATGAGTCTCTTGCTTCCTTCACCACCGGCGATCTCTACGATCACCACGATGCAGACGGATTCATCACACTGTTCGGTCTGCCGCTGAAGGTTCGTGCGATGAAAATGCAGGAGCTGGAGAAAAACAACAACAAATAAGATCTGTTCCTATGGATTCCCAAAAGAAAGCGGACTCGCTCCGCTTTCTTTTTTTGCATGCAAAAAGGACCCGCCCATTTCAGGCAGGTCCCTTTGTTGCCAGGCATATCAATAATTGGTCCAGTGGACCAATTTTGATTATTCGTAATATGCGTCGATTCCGTCCGCAATTCCCTGTGCCATCTTGTTTCGGTAATCCTCGGTTGCCATCAAACGGTCCTCGGAAGGATTGCTCATGAAGCCAAGCTCAATGATCGTGACCGGAATGGTACTCCAGTTGATGCCGCTCATGGAATCGGTGTAAATCACATCGCGGTTCTTCGCACCGGTGTCTTTGCAGAATGCTGCGATCATCTTCTGGGAGAGCTTCTGGCTCTTGCTGATCACATCACCGGAAAGATACGTATTTCTGCTGCTCGGTGCCATCGTGAGTGCTCCGTAAACCGACTGGTTCGAATCGCCGTTCGCGTGTACACGCACGAGAATGTCTGCTCCGTTCTGCGCGGCAAGTTTTGCACGCTCGGAGTTGCTGATATTGACGTCGTGCGTCTCGCGGATCATGTAAACATCGTAGCCGCGCTCCTCAAGGATATCGCGTACCTTTAAGGATACCGCAAGGTTCAGCTCATACTCATTGATGCCGGTTGCCACACCGCATGTTCCGGAAGCAACCTTCGCCTTATAGGTCGATGATCCCGGTCCGATCGGCTCTTTCTCGCTGTTTCCTCTTCTCTGGTGTCCTGCGTCGATTGCCACGCAGATATTTTTGCTGTTCCGGCGGACACCGTTTTTATCAACGTAATAGCCGTCGATGTAGGTATCCTTATAGATGCCTCCCCAGCTTCGGAAGTAATACGTTTTTCCGTCCACTTCCTGCCAGCCGTTCTTGTAAATACCGCCCCAGCTCCTGAAATAATACGTTGCGCCTTTGATCGTTACCCACTGGCTCTTATACATGCCGCCCCAGCTCCGCAGGTAATACCAGTTATTATCATACCACAGCCATTCACTGTGCATCATTTTGCCGTCCTGCCTCAGATAATACCAGTTCTTGTCATACAGCAGCCAGCCTTCCCCTTTTGGGATTCCGTTGCTGTCCATGTAATACCAGTCACTGCCCTTGGCCGCCCAGGCGTTCACGCGCATGCCGCCCCAGCTTTCAAAGTAATAATCAACGCCGTCAATCGTCTGCCAGCCGGTACTCATCACACCGTCTGCGTCTACATGGTACGTTCTTTTATCATGCACAAACCACTGATTCGTTCTGAGGCTTCCGTCCTCATTCAGATAGTACCATGTTCCGCCGACTTTTTTCCAGCCCTGGAATCCGGCTCCGCCCCAGCTCTCGAAGTAGTAGAGCGTTCCGTCAATCTTCTGCAGTCCGGTGCTCATCACACCGTTTTCATCTACATGGTATGTTCTCTTGTCGTGAACGAACCATTCATTTGTTTTGACGCTTCCGTCCTCGTTCAGATAGTACCATGCCCCGCCGACTTTTTTCCAGCCTTTGTATCCGGCTCCGCCCCAGCTCTCAAAATAATAGAGCTTTCCGTTGACCATCGAAAGACCCGTGCACATGATTTCGTCTGCATTCAGATAATATCTCCGGTTCAGATGGGTGATCCACTCGCTGGCGGCCATCGTGCCGTCCTCTTTTCTGTATTTCCAGCTTCCGTCCTCCTGTTTCACCCAGCCGGCAGGAAGTTTCTCTTCCGGCTCCTGTTCGTTGTCCTCACCTGGAATCGTAACAGCCGGCGTCTCGTTTTCCGAAGTACCGCTCTGCTCCTGCACTGCCGCTTCCTCATCCGAATTCTGCTCGGAACTTTCCGTCTCATCCTGCTGCCAGGTTACGGCCGTGCCGTCATTTTCTGCTGCGCTTACCCTTGCCGGAAGCGCCCAGCCTCCTGCCGCAACGGCCGCTGCGATCAGCAGTGCTGCGATTTTCTTTTTTGCCATCTGGTTTTCCTCCTTTTATCGCGCCATCTGGTAAATCTCATATACTTCCTGTGCGCCCAGCTTGCGGATGCGGGACAGTTTTACAGTGTCCTGCTGTGTTGCATCCATGGAAAGGGCACGCAGATCCTCATCCGACGGGTTCGGGATATCAAGCTCATGCAGGGAGGTCGGCATGCCGAGCGAATGGAAGAACGCTACTGTGCGCTCAATGCCTTCCGTTGCCCGTTTGTGATCGCTTCCCTCTGTGATGCCCCAGACTTTTTCTGCAAACCGTGCAAACCGCCAGAGAACCGTCTCCTCATCGTACTGGTATTTCGCCCAGGCACCCCAGACTGCCGCCAGGGATGCGCCGTGTGCTACATCATATTTTGCACTTAACGCATGGCCGAATTTATGTACCGAAAAATCTTTGCCGCGTCCGCACTCCGTCAGTCCATTGTGTGACAGGCTTCCGCACCACATGATTTCCGCCATCGCATTGTAATCGGATGGGTTTTCCAGAACCTTCGGTCCGTTTTTGATTACGGTACGGAGGAGTCCCTCTGCAATCTCGTCCGTCATCTCGCACTGGCTCTCCGGAATGAAATAGCGCTCCATCGTGTGCATCATGATGTCGGTTACTCCGCAGGCAATCTGGTATTTCGGCAGGGTTGCTGCCAGCTCCGGATTCATGATGGCAAATTTGCAGCGGTTGAACGGCGTGTTGATGCCGGCCTTTTTGCCGATTGCCTCGTTTGTCAGAACGGCTGAATCGCTCATCTCGCTTCCGGCTGCCGGTATCGTCAGAACCGCTCCTACCGGGAGAGATTTTGTCAGCGGTACTTTTTTCGTCCAGATATCCCAGAGTGCCTCCGCCGGATTTGCAGCTCCATGCGCAACGGCTTTTGCGGTGTCAATCGAGCTTCCGCCGCCGACGGCAAGAATAAAGTCTGCCTGCATTTCCACTGCTTTTTTCACACCCTCCTCGGCAAGGGCAAGTCTCGGGTTTGGTTTTACGCCGCCAAGCTCTTCAAAGGCAAGGCCCTCTTTTGCAAGAGATGCTTCCACTCGGTCCAGAAGACCGCTCCGTTTTGCACTTCCGCCTCCGTAAACGACGAGCACCTTTGTGCCGCCCCATTTCTTTACCTCAGCGCCTGCCTGGTTTTCGGTCTCTTTTCCGAATACGACTTCCGTCGGGGTATACTGTATAAACTGATCCATCTTCTTATTTCCTCCCTGCATTTTTATTCTTCATAAATCCGTACGTTTCCCGAGCTTACACGGTAAAGATCATCTCTCCTGTTTTCCAGAGACGGGATTTCATTTCTTGTCCGCTCCAGCACTTCCGGATCCAGCTCTGCGATGAGTACCTGCGGGGTATCATC
>OJNL01002007.1_pt1 | contig 10598 bp, 8 predicted proteins | sample 1597581 | NCBI WGS metagenome assembly OJNL01 (sample SAMEA2452133, study PRJEB22498) | human gut metagenome | biome: human feces; feature: human gut; material: feces | place: Australia | collected 2012
AAGTTGTTGATGAGAGACTTGAAGCATTCCAGGCAGGAAACAGCACAAGACTTCCAGAGAACCAGAAGGCAGCTGACGCTGAATAATTCTGAAAAGTTATTCAAAAATAAATTAAAAGTGAAATATTGTTCTACATCTACTCTTTCCATACCGCTACCATCGAATAGGTTCGATTCCGTGAGCCTCTAAATATTGGTTAGTTTGACTGAAATGATGATTCCCGAAGAAACCCCGATGTGCCGACAAAGGCGAAGGGTGTGGAGATTGCAAAACAAGATGCCGACTGCGATCTATAAAATCGCCCTTCCGTTGGGCATACGATCCCCATAGGATAAATACCAAATGCTCCCGCTCTTCTGCCAATTTATGAATAACTGCATCGGTAAATGTTTCCCAACCTCTACCTTGATGTGATGCCGCTCTGTGAGCCTCAACCGTGAGAGTAGCATTCAAAAGCAAAACTCCTTGTTGCGCCCATCGAGTCAAATTTCCACTCCGAGGAACAGGAATTCCTAAATCGCTCTCGATCTCCTTAAAAATATTTTGAAGCGAAGGAGGAAAAGGAATATGGTCATTAACCGAAAAACAAAGCCCATGTGCTTGACGAGGCTCATGATAGGGGTCTTGCCCCAAAATAACGACCTTTACTTGGTCGAACGGACAGGCGTCGAAAGCCGCAAAAATCTGACTACCGGGAGGATAAACCGTTTTAGTAGCATATTCGTGCCGTACAAAAGCCGTCAGATTTTCAAAATAAGGCTTGTCAAATTCGCTTTGTAAGCGTTGCTGCCAGCTGGATTCGATACGAACATTCATAATAGTCGAATAAGATTTTAACTATATCTGTTTGCAAAGCTACAAATATTTCTTACTTTTGCCACGCAAATGAAGAATTGTTTCTCATTTTTGAGTAGAAACAATCTCGCTTTTTTATATCGGCACCCGTAGTTCAATGGATAGAATAAAGGATTCCGGTTCCTTCGATTGGGGTTCGACTCCCCACGGGTGTACAAAGCAAACAGCCTATCTATACAGATAGGCTGTTTGCTTTATAGAAAATACATAAGACTACCCAGAATTATTTTGATTGTGCTTTTTAACCCCTCCGTCCTGCGGACACCTCCCCTATATTTTGCTGAACAAAACACAGGGGAGGAGGTTGAATACCCTTTTATCGCATTATTTATCGAATGAGATGGATCGTGTTCGTCCTTCTCCCCTGCCGTGTCGTAGCATTACAGGGTGTCACGTTAGCCATATAGAAGAGATATCCGCAGGACGGAGGAAGTTGAAAAGATTATATAATCTTTGATGGAGGGATCAGACGCATAAACGGACAATCTTCATTAATTTCCTACTGAGCCGATATCCCCACTAAATATCGACAAGCCTAACTTTTTTCTTTTATATTCACCTTCTTTCTGTTTTTATTCATCTGAATTTTGTAGTTTGAAACCGACTATGATTCGATACGAAAAATAGACAAGCTCATTTTGTCCTTCTCTCGGCTTACACTATCTTTGCACTATGGAAAATAAAATAGATTGGAGCCGTACAGATGGATTAATTTTCGATATGGACGGAACCCTGTGGGATGCAGTAGACACATATGCCCGCATTTGGAACGAAGTATTTCTGCGAGCAGGAAAAGAAGTTCACATCACGAGGGAAAGCCTCATCGGTAACATCGGTATTCCTATTCCTAAGATTTTGGCAAACCTCTTTCCAGAAATCAAAAACGAAGAGGCAAACCGTTTCTCAAAAGAGTTAGCGAAACATGAACCCGAATTATTGTCCCGTTACGGCGGTACACCCTATCCCGGCGTGGTTTCTGGATTGGAACAACTCTCCTCGAAATACAAATTGTTTTTAGTCAGTAATTGCGACACCCATACTTTACCTATTTTCATGTCTTGTATCGGGATAACCCCTTTCATCACCGAGGCCATTTCATTCGGCGACACACATAAACCCAAGGGTGACAACATGTTATTACTGAAAGAAAAATATCATCTGCAACACCCCCTCTATATGGGCGATATAGAAGCCGACGGGCGGGAAACTCATCGGGCAGGACTACCGTTCGTATATGCCCGTTACGGATTCGGACACACTGATGATTATGAATTAGCATTCGATTCGTTCGAAGATTTTACCAATTTCTTCTTAAAACTTAAATAAAAATGTATTCGAGTAATTTTCAACCCGAGTCTTCGTTACGGTGGAAGAGAGTACAGTCGGTATTACAGTCGATAAATGCCGATGCCGTTTTGTTGAATACGAACGCCAATCTATACTATTCTTCGGGCCGGGTATTCAACGGTTATACCTATATACCTTCGGAGGGTGAAGCGATTTATTTCGTTCGCCGTCCCATAGGGTTGAAAGGAGAAAATGTTCATTATATCCATAAACCCGAACAAATTCCGGCTTTACTCACCGAAATAGGACTACCACTTCCCCGCAAACTCGCAATCGAGTGGGATGCATCTCACGGCGATTTCACACGGTTATCCGCCGTATTTCCCGATGCAGAAATAACGAACGGCTCGGCTGTCATGCGGAAAGTACGTTCGGTAAAAACCGATTACGAATTGGGGTTATTGCACGAGTCCGCCGTGAAACATGCCGAAGTATATCATCGTATCGAATCGGTCTATCATAACGGAATGACCGATATCGAATTACAGATAGAAATAGAACGCTTGTTGCGGTTGCACGGAAATCTGGGGCTTTTCAGAATAAATGGACAAAGCATGGAGATTTTCATGGGCAATGTCATTTGCGGCGATAATGCAGATACTCCCACACCGTACGATTTTGCTATGGGAGGAGCCGGATTGAGTTGCTCGATACCGGTAGGTTGCAATGGTTCGCTCATTCGTCCGGGCATGGCTGTGATGATAGACATGTGTGGCAATTTCACCGGATACATGACTGACATGACCCGAGTCTATTCGGTGGGGGAATTACCCGACCTAGCTCATCGAGCCCACCAATGTTCCATCGATATTCATCGTGCTGTAAGCCAAATGGGTAAACCGAGCGTAAAGGCGGCCGACTTATATAATCTAGCGATTTCGATAGCAAAAGAGGCCGGATTGGAAAATTACTTTATGGGACATACCCAGAAGGCCGGATTTATCGGACACGGTGTAGGTATCGAAGTTAATGAAGCTCCGGTCTTAGCTCCGCGCTCGAAAGATATTTTAGAAGGAAATCAAGTCATAGCTCTTGAACCGAAATTTGTCATACCCCATGTAGGCGCTGTTGGAATCGAAGATACCTATATGGTCACACCCGAAGGTATGAAGGCCATTACAAACGCTCCGGTAGAAATAGTATCTTTATCGTAAAATGTCTTTGACCCCCTTCGTCACTTCATGACACCTCCCCTATCGCACTTATAGTGCGTAGTGGAGAAGGTTAAAATGCATTATCCGTTATCCCCGCTCTATAAAAATAGGAACGAGGGTAAAGGATAAAGATGTAACCCCGCCGATTTTCTATCGTTGTGCCCTTTTTTCTCTGCGAATAACTTCGTAACTTTAAGCCCCTGAAACTAAATTTTATCTGTTTATGCAACCCTTTATTCATCTGCACGTTCACTCCCAATATTCTATTCTTGACGGTCAGGCTTCGATTCCGGCATTGGTCGATAAGGCTATACGCGACGGAATGAAAGGTTTGGCATTGACCGACCACGGTAATATGTTCGGGATAAAAGAGTTTTTCAATCTGGTAAAAAAGAAAAACGGAGCAACAAAAGATGCCATTAAAGGTGTACAGAAACGAATCGAAGCCATCGAAAGCGGTGCGGAAGAGGTAGAAGACAAAGAAAAAGAATTGGCCTCCCTGCAAGAAGAAAAGGCAAAACTCGAAGCCAAAATATTCAAGCCGATATTCGGGTGTGAAATGTACGTAGCCCGTCGCCGGCTTACCGACAAGGAAGCCACACCGTCGTTAACGAGGTCGAGGGCTTTTCTATTCGTCGGGGAGCCGGCGACGAGGGTGGTTATCACTTGGTTGTCCTTGCAAAGAACCTGAAAGGTTATCACAATCTGGTCAAATTGGTATCGAAAGGCTGGACCGACGGATTTTATTCCCGTCCCCGTACTGACAAATACGAACTCGAAAAATATCACGAAGGGCTGATTGTTTGCTCTGCATGTCTGGGTGGAGAGATTCCGAGAAGAATCCTTACCGGCGATATTCAAGGAGCCGAGGAGGCTATCCTATGGTTCAAGAATATCTTCGGAGAAGATTATTACCTCGAATTACAACGCCACAAAGCTACCGTACCGAGAGCCACCCACGAAACATATCCGTTGCAACAAGTAGTGAACGATCGGCTGATAGAGTTCTCTCGCAAGCATGGAATCAAACTGGTATGTACCAACGACGTTCATTTCGTGGAAGAAGAAAATGCAGAAGCACACGACCGCCTCATTTGTTTGAGTACGGGTAAAGACTTGGACGACCCCAATCGCATGCTATATACCAAACAAGAGTGGTTAAAGACCCAACAGGAGATGAACAACATCTTCTCCGATGTGCCCGAGGCTCTATCCAATACGTTGGAAATTCTCGACAAGGTAGAGTTTTATTCCATCGACCACCCGCCTTTGATGCCCACTTTCCCGATTCCCGAAAACTTCGGTACAGAAGAAGAGTATCGGGAAAAATTTACCGAAGAAGATTTGTTCAACGAATTCACTCGGGACGAAAACGGGAATGTCGTTTTGGACGAAGCCGCAGCACACAAGAAAATAGAAAATTTGGGCGGTTACGACAAACTGTATCGTATCAAGTTGGAAGCCGATTACCTGAAAGAATTGACTTTCAAAGGAGCGCACGAACGATACGGAGAGGAACTATCCGACGAAATTATGGAGCGAATCACTTTCGAACTTCATATCATGAAAACGATGGGTTTTCCGGGGTACTTCCTCATTGTACAGGATTTCATTAATGCAGCCCGCAGAGAACTCGATGTCTCGGTCGGTCCAGGACGTGGTTCAGCCGCCGGTTCAGTTGTCGCTTATTGTTTGAAAATTACGCAGATAGACCCTCTGAAATACGATTTGCTATTCGAACGCTTCCTTAATCCCGACCGTATTTCCTTGCCCGATATCGATGTGGACTTCGACGACGACGGTCGTGGGCGGGTATTGCAATGGGTAACTGAAAAATACGGAGCCGAAAAAGTGGCGCATATCATCACCTATGGTACGATGGCTACAAAATTGGCGATTAAAGATGTAGCCCGTGTACAAAAACTACCGTTGCCCGAATCGGATCGTTTGACTCGCTTGATTCCCGACCGTTTACCCGAAAAGAACGGGAAAGCCCAGAAAATAAACCTGAAAAATTGCATCGAGAACGTGAAAGAATTGCAGGAGGCTTGCAATTCGAGTAACGAACTATTGGCCAATACGATGAAGTATGCCCAAATGCTCGAAGGAAACGTGCGAAATACCGGCGTTCATGCCTGTGGCGTTATCATCGGGCGTGACGATATAACCGATTGGGTTCCGGTGAGTACGGCCGACGATAAAGAGACCGGAGAGAAAATGCTCGTTACCCAATATGAAGGCAGCGTTATAGAAGATACCGGCTTGATAAAAATGGACTTTTTGGGATTAAAGACACTCTCCATTATCAAAGAAGCCGTCGAGAATATTCGCCAAACTCGTCACATAGACCTCGATATCGACTCTATTCCTATCGATGACCCCAAGACGTACGAATTATACAGTGCCGGACGGACGACCGGAACATTCCAGTTCGAGTCCGCCGGTATGCAAAAATATCTGAGGGAACTGCATCCCACGACGTTCGAAGACCTCATCGCCATGAACGCTCTTTATCGTCCGGGACCTATGGAATACATACCGCAATTCATCGCCCGCAAGCATGGGAAAGAACCTATCGTGTACGATATTCCTATCATGGAAAAGTATCTAAAAGATACTTACGGAATTACGGTATATCAAGAGCAGGTCATGTTGCTCTCCCGTTTGCTCGCCAATTTCACACGCGGTCAATCCGACGGATTGCGTAAAGCGATGGGTAAAAAACTGAAAGATAAACTGGATGCTTTGAAGCCCCTTTTCATTTCGGGCGGCGAGAAAAACGGACATAAAAAAGAAGTACTCGAAAAAATATGGGCCGACTGGGAGAAATTCGCTTCCTATGCTTTCAATAAAAGCCATGCCACATGCTACTCATGGGTAGCGTTCCAAACGGCATATCTGAAAGCCAACTATCCATCTGAATATATGGCGGCAGTGTTGAGTCGAAACCTCAATAACATCACGGAAATCACGAAATTCATGGACGAGTGCAAATCCATGAAGATTCAAGTTTTAGGTCCCGATGTCAACGAAAGCCAGTATAAGTTCTCGGTAAACAAGAAAGGGAATATCCGTTTCGGATTAGGAGCAATCAAGGGAGTCGGCGACTCGGCGGTACAAGCCATTGTCAAAGAGCGCGAAGCCAACGGCCCGTATAAGGGAATATTCGACTTTGTGGAACGAGTCAATCTTTCGGCTTGTGGTAAAAAAACGATAGAGTCATTGGCTATATCCGGAGCCTTCGATTCATTCAAAGAAATTCATCGGGAAGATTTCACTGCATTGAACAGCAAAGGAGAAATTTTCTTAGAAACATTGGTACGTTACGGTGTAAAAGTACAAAACGACAAAATGTCCCAAGCTACGTCTTTATTCGGAAGCGTAGCTCCCATCGTAACGACCCCGCCCGAAATCCCACGGGGCGTGCCTCTCTCCGACATCGAGCGTTTGGACAAGGAAAGAGAGCTCGTTGGCATGTACCTCTCGGCACACCCGCTCGATGCCTATAAATTGGAATTATTGTACGGCTGCAATACCCGCATGACCGATTTGAAAGACCGAGAATCCCTCTTAAATAAAGAGTTGACATTCGGAGGAGTGGTTGTCGACTACCGAACGGGAATCGGGAAAAGAGGCGGCCAATATGGCTTCCTTAAAATAGAAGACTATTCGGGAGCCGAAGATATACCTTTATTCGGCCAAGACTTCATAGACTACGGAAAGTATGGAGCCAATAACGGAACTTTCGTGTGGATAAGGGCACGCTGTCAACCATCGAAATTCACCCCCGGCCGTATCGATTTGAAAATTTTGGAGATAAAGCTACTATCCGAATTAAAAGGTACTTTACTTAATTCCATCACAATCGAGCTACCGGCCCGATTGGTAAAAAACGGATTCATACAGACACTTTCCGAATTTATGCCTCCGGCACACCAGCACAAGGCAGAATTGAGTTTCAAAATATACGATTCGGAGTTGGATAAATCGGTACGGCTGAGATCGAGGCGCAAACCGACGATAACGGAAGAACTCATCGATTTTTTAAGTGAGAACGACGAGGTCTCTTTCAAAATAAATGAATAATCGTTTGCGACTCAACCAGAGATTACCTACTTTTGTTGTAAAATAAATTGAAACAATAAAACAGTAAAAAATAAAATTATGGCATTGAAAATCAATGATGAAAATGCAAAAGAATTGATTGCCTCCGGCAAACCGGTAGTTATCGATTTTTGGGCGGAATGGTGCGGCCCTTGTCGCGCAATCGCACCTTCGGTAGACGAACTTGCAGAAGAATATGAAGGCAAAGTGATAATCGGGAAATACAATGTTGACGATGACGCCGATTTAAGTGCAGAATACAGTATTCGCAATATCCCCACCTTGCTCTTTTTCAAAGAGGGTAAACTAGTGGACAAACACGTCGGTTCTGCTTCGAAAGCCGATTTGGAAGCTAAAATCAAAGCACTGCTGTAAAAATTCGAAAAGAAAATCGTATAAACCCCTCGCCTATATGAATACAAGGCGAGGGGTTTCTTTGTTTTGGAATAGAGAATAGTTCTTTACCAGTTAAGATACTCTTTCAAAGTATTTACATAGGCTTCGAAAGCCTCCCTTCCTTTTTCGGTTATTTGGCACGATGTTCTTGTTTTCTTACCGACAAATTCTTTCCTGACCCGAATATATTCGGCCACCGATAATTTATCTATCTGTACACTCAGGTTTCCGGAAGTCGCCCCAGTTTTTTCTTTCAGATAAACAAAATCCGCCTCATCTACCGACAAGAGAATTGACATAACAGCCAACCTCAACTGCGAGTGTAACAATGGATCTAATTCTTTCAACATATCTTTGTACACTTTGCATTAAGAATATGTCCCGGAACAATCATCATGACGACAAACGATCCCCCGAAATAGAGCTGCCACACCATAGGCGTATGTAAAGAAGGCATAGTCATAAACATATAAATAGCCGTGACAAGCGCGAGCAACGGGAGATAAGTAAGGCTGGATTCCTTGATAACCAGACCAGTAATCGACGTACCCATACCACAATACAACAAAGCCAACGGCATCATCAACCCGAAATTGACACGACCGATAACAAATCCCAATACGATCATCGTCAAGACAGTAAGTACAAACAATGCTCCTATGACTCTCCATGTTTCGTTGATCATGCGGTCGGTATAAGTCACTACTTTCGGCCTATTTCTTTTCTCCCGTACGCTACTGACAAGAAATGGTAAAAACATCAAGAACCACCCTGCACTCCACGCACTGTTTCCCGTAAAGTAAACCAAAGCATAGATAACGATCGATAGAATAGCAGCCGTATAGCCATACATCAAAAATTTATTTCCACTGCCACTCCCGATGCTTTGTTTTGTAACTCGAATCATCTGAGCGATGAGTTCCAAACTCTCTTTCTCATTCATTTTCTGTTCTTCCATAAGTCGATTTTTAGATTTACAAATTGGTTTATTTTATAAACTATATAGCTATATACTCTCTTTTCATGCTATAATTACAGCACAAATATAAATCGGTTTATATTATAAACCAAATAATTTTCTAAAAAATTTTTATTATGATATATTTTTCATTGGCAAGAGAAACAACAACCCTTCTCTGTTATACAATTTTCCATACTCTAATAGATAAGAGAAGAAAAGAGATTTCGCTCTTTTCAACTAAAACATTTTACAAATCCAGCTTGTACGAAACCTTTCTCTCATCTCGATTTATAGAGTAAAGGAGAAACTAAAACAACTCTGTCGATAATTAATGGAGATTGTCCGTTTATGCCTCTAACCCCATATAATCTTTCAACTCCTCCCCTGTGTTCCCAAAGAAATAGTGGTAGTGCCCGCAGGGTGAGGGAGATTAATCCTTACAGTCAAAAATCCTATATACTATCTTTTTTAACCACTCTCCTCGTCGCTACCGCTCCTCTGTTTCTCTCCTATATGGCTCCGCAACACAGGAGAGAAGGAGTAATACACTTTGCATAAAAATTTAAGCAAGAATCAACTTTTCACCGAAAAGTCCGGAATATGTTTATCGACAAGAGACTCATCTCTAAAATTCAAGTTTTCCCTTTACGAATTTTTTACTAAATCACTAAACCACCGACTCTATTTCATAAAAAAGGCGATTCCGTAAAAGAACCGCCTTCATTGTTACTAACACAAAAAGGATATTAAAGACCTTTCCCGTGACAATTTTTATATTTCTTACCGCTACCGCAAGGACAAGGATCGTTACGCCCCACACGTGGTGCAGCCTTAATCGGCTCGGTGACCCGGGGCTGTTGAGGAGCAGCCGCAGCGGCAGCTTGTGCTGACTGGCCGGGATAATCGTCTTTTTGAGTACGATACTTGCTGTAATCTTCCCTTCGTTCGGGAGCTGCTTCACGCACATCTTGCGGTTCCTGAATATAAATCTGTCCCCGCATGAGAACAGCGATGGCTTTCCGGTTCATCGTCTCGACCATCTCCTTGAAGAGATTGAACGATTCTAGTTTATAAATCAACAGCGGATCTTTCTGTTCGTAGCTGGCATTTTGCACAGATTGACGCAATTGGTCGAGCTCACGAAGATGCTCTTTCCAAGCCTCGTCGATCGTCATAAGCAACACGGCTTTCTGGAATTGCTTAACGACCGATTGCGACTCACTCTTATAGGCCTCGTTTATATCGCAAGCAATACCGAATACACGCTTGCCATCGGTAATGGGCACTCGTATCATACCCGTGGATAATCCCCGTTGTTCCACAAACGGTTTTATATTCATGTGAGCGATCTCGGCCATACGGTCGCCTTTGCGCTTAAAGGTAGCGACAACGGCCTCATAAAGGCTGTCGATCACTTCGCTCTTTTTCATGGAGCGGAATTTCTCCTCATCAAAAGGCATTTCCACGGCAAAAATCTTGAACATCTCCATCGACAAGTCTTCGTAATCGTTCGTACCGTCATAGGTATCGGCCAAAGACTCTATCGTGTCATAGAACATATTCATAATATCGATGCCGATACGTTCTCCCATCAAAGCATGGTGACGTTTGGTATAAATCACATTACGCTGTGCATTCATCACATCGTCGTATTCGAGCAATCGCTTACGGATTCCGAAGTTATTCTCCTCTACCCGACGTTGGGCGTTCTCGATAGACTTGGAAACCATATTATGTTCGATCATCTCGTCTTCTTTAAGCCCCAACCGGTCGAGCATTTT
>OJNL01002017.1_pt1 | contig 10551 bp, 6 predicted proteins | sample 1597581 | NCBI WGS metagenome assembly OJNL01 (sample SAMEA2452133, study PRJEB22498) | human gut metagenome | biome: human feces; feature: human gut; material: feces | place: Australia | collected 2012
ATCTGCAAGCCGCTGACCGATAGCGCCGCCCCGGCCAGCAGAGCCACAACCGCCTTTATCAGCCGTATGTTCAGTACGATTTTCGCCGTAGTCCGCGGGCAGTCGCCGCCCGTCAGGGCCGCCCATACGTCGCCGACGGGAATGCGAACCGCGCCCACAGCCAAATCCAACAGGAAGAGGCCGACCGTAAGCACGGACAACGCGGTGAACAGGATGACGGGGCGTGAACGCATCTATTTCAGTTGTTTGTAGTATACGAAATCTTCTTCGACCAACTCGGGGTGGAATATCTTCACGAGGTCGCGCAGAAGAAGGTCGGGATTCACGACGGCCGATTCGTAGTAGTCGTTGCCTCCGGCGGCATTGGTGCGGGCGTTGTTGTTATAGACATAGCCGTTTCGGACGCAGCGGGTATCGGCGAACTTCGGGCAGGCGGCTTTCAGTTCGTCGAGTGTGTTCGCCATGCCGACGTTCAGCCACATATCGGCCTCCGAAGCGAGCAGGTATGCCTCCTCCAAGTCGATAGGCGTCGAAGAGTTGCCCGTGTTCTTCTTGTAGATGTAGTCGCCTCCGGCGTCGGTAATCAGCCGCACGGCATAGTTTTCCGTCGAGGGCATGAACCACGAATCGCCGTAGGGCGTATTGAGCATGACCGACGGGGCATCGAGAACGGCACCGGACACTTTCTGTTTCAGCGCATTGTATCGGATCGGAATATCCGCGAATACCTTTTCGCCCTTCGCGCGTTTCCCGACGACCTCCGAAAGCGCCACCAGCCATTCGGCTTTGCCAAGCGGTGACTCTTCCAGATATTCTCCTACATACATATAAGGGATAGCGAGTTCTTTCAGCTTGTCTGTCACGGCTGTCTGGGCATCACCGATGCCATATAGCAGTACGACGTCCGGCTTTAATCCCAGTAACAGTTCGTAGTTTATTTCAGGACCCATGTCCTTGATAGAATCTTTGTGAGCGAGGATGTAGGGATTGGCTATGTAATTGATGCCGGATACGGCGACGATGCGGTTCATCTGTCCCAGTGCGTCGAGCATGGCGATGTAGGAGGAAGACATACATACGATGCGTTGGGCTCCGGCAGGGATGGTCGGTCCGGTAAATCCTGCGGGGGGGAGCTCACCATTGCGGGAGATGAAGTAGGACATTGTTACATCCTTGGCTCCTTGCCACGGGTTGGATACTTGTATCAAGGTGCTTTGGGCATTCTTTGCGCCCAGTATCTTGAATCCGGTAGCATATTCGGGCGTGTATACGTCTTGCTTGAATGCTTCCAAAGAAGTTGTTTTATTGTATACGCAGCTTGCCAAAGAAAGGAGGCATAATAGCGTGATAGTTGAAATAATGGATTTGAATTTCATACGGATGTTTTTATCTGAGGACAAAAGTAGTAAAAAAGAAGAAAATTCACCTCCCTTATGAGAAAGTTTCGCTGGGAGGTGAATGTATTGAATCTAACTTTTCAGTATTGATGCGGAAAGTTATTTGACGAAGACTACGGCGTTTACATTGGCTGTGCCGGTATTGTTTGCTTTACAACTTCACAACTTAATTTAGAGTTTAGGTACCCATACTTTATGACTGCTATCTCTTTTACGATTGGTTATCGAGTAGTAAGGAATAGCAATAGCAGTCGTTTTTCCGTTACTTTTGATTATATTCACTCCATTCAGTAAGTCCTTTTGATAAATGATTTCCAATGGAGCATTTGTGTCTAATCGGAAATCTTTGAAATCCGGATTATCTACGTCTTCAAAACAGTAGATGATAGGACCGGAAGCTATACAAACCGTGTTGCTCAAGTCTTTTGTGTTAGTGTGTGCGGTGATGATGCGGGGTTGTATAGGTAGTTCAAGCTCGATTAGGTCTCCTTTCTGCCACTTTCTGTTGATTTCGGCATAACCGTCAACGATTTTAATTGGAACAGATTTCCCGTTGACGAACAGTTGGGGCGCTCCTTTTAAGTTTGATTGATAAAGCTCGTATGGATTCTCAATGCCTTGTGCCCATCCCGGGATACGTACTTTAATCGGAAATTTGTCTGTTTTCTGTGGATTTACGGAAATATTGACTTTGCCTTTCCAAGGGTAGGATGTTTCTTGTTTTAATTGTACGCTGTTTTTGGAAGAAAGCTTGATTTCTGTTTCACTGCCTATGAACAGGTTAATATAAACTCCTTTTTTGTCTGATGCATAGATGAATCCCGGAAGAGCAGATGTGATTTTCAAGAACATTGGAGGACAGCAAGGGCAACCATGCCATTCCCAACGATTATGTTTCTCCGCGTTTAAGGGATTCTGATAGGTATAATTATCTCCTTTGAGTGAAACTGCGGTAAGCAAACTGTTGTATAGAACGCGTTCCAGTTCGTCCATATACATTCCTTTACCGGTTAGCTCGTTCATTCTTTGGCTAAAGAATCCGGCGCCAATGGCAGCACAAGTTTCCAGATAGGCACCCGGAGGAAGGAAAAAGTCTGGACCGAATTTTTCGTCTTCGTGGATAGCGCCGACTCCTCCTGTGATGAACATACGTCTACCGGTCATATTGTCCCAAAGGCGCTTGGCTGTTTCTATATATTTAGGTGAATGATTTTCCAAAGCGGCAGTAGTGATACCAGTTGCTAATAGTGTGGCGCGTACGGCATGTCCTTCAATGGTTTGTTGCTCAAATACCGGAATTGAGTCTTGAGCATAATCTCCCCATGTCGGACGACTATGCTCGCCATGCTCAGGAGCATTATATTGAGCATCTCTGATCCATTTTTCGGATTTGCCATTGCCCCAAGTCAACCATAAAGGATAGCCACAATGATGCCCTCTGTTTTCAATCCAGAAAGTAGCTAGCTTCCAGTAAGCGTCTTCATTTACGGACACTGATAATTGTTTTTTAAGTTCCGGTTGTTCTTTGAATAGCCAGTATAGTTTGATAATGGCTTCTTCCGGGCCGGAATGAGAGGGAACAATATTTTTCTTGGGTGCTGCTCCCATATAGTCTGCCATGTAATTTGTATAGCGGGTGGCGACTTCCAACAGTTTGGTTTTTCCGGTTGCTTTGTAGTAATGCACAGCGGCTTCAATCATCATGCCGGCATTATACACATCGTGTTGCCACCGGAGGAAACCACCATTGTCTCCCCAACGGTGTTCCGGTTCTTTCAGAAGTGTATAAGTCTCTAAGTATCCGGTTGGTTCTGTCATTTGTGCTGCTTCGATACGGTCGATATATCTGTCAATACGTGTTTCCAGTGCTTTATCCGGATACATGACCAGATAATCTGCGATACCCCGAATCGATTCATAGATAAGTCCGTCGAACCACGGCTCTCCGAAGTGTCCCTGTGTGCCACGTTCACCTTTGGCCACTTTATCAAAATTATAGAAAGCATTGTACTGTTCCGGGGCGTTGGTGTGTTTACCCTCGAATTTGTTTAGTACATCATTGATGGTTACTTCATTCCATGTTTTAAATTTGGGGCTCCAGAATGCGTCGTTCACTTTTACGTTTTCAATGTCCGCAAATTGTACTTTCCCAGTCTGTCCTTGTACCGCGCTATGTGGAGTTCCGGATAGTGTTGCTATAACTGCCAAGGATTTAAGTAGATTTGTACTTTTCATGTTTCTAACTTTATGTTTAACTTTCTAATTTATATGAGGATGAATCTGCCGCAAAGATAGAATATTCTTTTGAACTAGTACGAACTGGTCTGCATGTTGTAAAACACATACTACTCCGTACCAGTATGGCTGTGATATTTGTATCTTTGCGCAAAAATAACGAACGATGAAAAGCAATAAATCAAAATATAAGTTGGTAGTTGATTATGTGATCGACGGGATTAATGAAGGACGATTAAAGAAAGGTGCCTGGATACCTTCTCTTAATGAATTTAGAGAAATGTACGGCTTGTCTCGTGATACTGTTTTTTCCGGAATACGAGAATTGAAATCGAGAGGTATCATTAAATCGAATCCTGGAGTCGGGTATTATATCGTAAGTACGCGTGTTCCGTTCAAACACAATATATTTCTGCTTTTCAATGAGTTCAATGAATTTAAAGAAGATATTTATAATTCTTTTATGGAGACAGTAGGCAATTCAGCTACTGTTGATCTTTATTTTCATAACTATAATCGGAAGGTGTTTGAGACTTTGGTGAATAATGCAAACCATAAATATACTACCTATATTATAATGTCCGGCAAATTTGCCGATATTGGTCCTTTACTGGAGAGTTTATCCGGAAACGTATTTCTACTCGATCATTATCACTCGGAATTGAAAGGGAAATATTCGTCTGTATTCCAGAACTTTGAAAAAGATACTTATGAAGCATTAGTGTATGGTCTGTCCAACTTGCGAAAGTACAAGCATATTGTAATGGTTCAGAAAGATTCGAAAGAACCTTTTGAACGTTATGACGGATTACGGGCTTTTTGTAAAGAGCATGGCTTTACGCATGAGTGCATTGGCGAAATTCAGGGAAGGGAGATTGTAAAGCAGGAGGTGTTTATGGTTGTTAATGATAGAGACTTGGTCAATTTGTTGAAGCAGGCTGACCGTCAGCAGTTAGTTCCGGGAAAAGATTTCGGTATTATATCTTATAATGATACCCCTTTGAAAGAAGTGCTGGCAGGAGGGATTACTACTCTTTCTACTGATTTCAAATTGATGGGACGCACGATGGCTTCTCTTATTAATAAAAAAACGATTGAGACAATTGAGAATCCTTGGAATTTAAATATTCGTAATTCACTATAAAGACTATCTATCCTATATTTATCATATATACATGTTCATAGTGACGTCATTTTAAAAGATTCTGTTCATCAGATTTGTTCCTGTTAAAAAAAGACAGGGGAGAAGTGAGGCGTGAAGTATAATTATAGTATCTTTGCACCTGCAAGGTTCGTATTTGGAGTTGTCTAACCTTCCAAAACGATGAAAAGGGAATCCGGTGTAAATCCGGGACAGTACCTGCTGCTGTAAGTCCTCTCTTTCGGGAGATGAGTTTATCACATTCTTTGCCACTGGTGACATCACTGGGAAGGCGTGATAAATGGGGACGAGTCAGAAGACCTGCCTTGACGCTGCAGATTTATACCCGCGGGTTTTCGGGTAGAAATCAACTGGTATAGTTCATTCCTATATTCAATTGATTCCTCATTCAACCGGTCGGTACAAATGCTATGTTTGATATTTGTCGCAAATTATAATTTGCTGGCAGATGTCTAATGAGTGATGCTACAAGTTAGTTAATAATCTTTTCTCACTTTTAATTATGAAACGAATTTTACTTTCTGTTTTATTTATTGTCTTCTGTCTGACGGCTTTTGTCGGTTGTATGAAATGGGATTATGGCAAGATGGAGCCTTTCAGGGCTACAGGAGATGGACTTTTCATTATGAATGAGGGGAATTTTCAATACGGTAATGCTACCTTATCTTATTATGATCCGGAAACGAAAAAGGTGGAGAATGAGATCTTTTACCGGGCTAATGCGATGAAGCTGGGTGATGTAGCACAATCAATGATTGTCCGGGACACTATTGGATGGGTGGTAGTGAATAATTCTCACGTAGTCTTCGCTATTAGCACCAATACATTTAAAGAGGTGGGACGCATAACGGGACTTACTTCTCCACGCTATATTCATTTTGTTTCGGATGAGAAAGCCTATATTACACAAATATGGGACTATCGTATTTTTATTGTCAATCCAAAAACTTATCAGATAACCGGATATATCGAATGTCCGGATATGACGATGGAAACAGGCTCGACAGAGCAAATGGTGCAGTATGGCAAGTATGTGTATGTGAATTGCTGGTCTTATCAGAATCGTATATTAAAGATAGATACTACAACGGACAAGGTGGTAGATCAGCTTACTGTAGGTATACAACCTACTTCTCTAGTGATGGATAAGAACTTCAAGATGTGGACGATTACTGATGGAGGGTATAAAGGAAGTCCATACGGATATGAGGAGCCGTCGCTTTATCGCATTGATGCCGAGATATTTAAAATAGAGAAACAATTTAAGTTTCAGTTGGGAGATGCTCCTTCGGAAGTACAGCTTAATGGTGCGGGTGATGAACTTTACTGGATTAACAAAGATATTTGGCGTATGTCTGTCGATGCAGAACGTGTTCCCGTACGTCCTTTCCTCAGGTATCGTGATACGAAGTATTATGGGTTGACAGTTAGTCCGAAAAACGGAGATGTCTATGTGGCTGACGCCATTGATTATCAACAGCAGGGGATGATTTATCGCTATACGGAGGATGGGGAACTTGTGGATGAGTTTTATGTTGGAATTATTCCCGGAGCATTTTGTTGGAAGTAATCGGTAGAGAAGAATATGAGAAGAAATATATTATTAGTGCAGTTTGTAGGAGTTCTTTTATTACTTCCATCCATAATGAGTGGACAACAACACAACGACAATAAGAATTGGGCGGAAAAGGGAGTTGTCATTCGTGAAGTGGAAATTTTGGGAAAGCGCCCGATGAAAGATATAGGCGTGCAACAGACCAAATTTGATTCACTTGTGCTTAAGGAAAATATAGCCTTGTCAATGGCGGATATACTCACTTTCAATTCTTCTATTTTTGTAAAAAGCTACGGACGTGCCACGCTTTCTACTGTTTCATTTCGGGGAACGTCCGCTTCGCATACACAGGTAACATGGAACGGTATGCGTATCAACAATCCGATGTTGGGGATGACTGACTTTTCGATGATTCCATCTTATTTTATAGATGACGCTTCTTTGCTGCATGGCACTTCATCGGTGAATATGGCTGGTGGTGGTTTGGGAGGATTGGTAAAATTATCTACAGTGCCTGCTCATCAAGAAGGCTTCGGAATGCAATATGTTCAAGGTATCGGTTCATTTAGTACCTTCGATGAGTTTCTGCAATTGAAGTATGGAGATAAACATTGGCAGGTCTCGATGCGGGCGGTCTATCAGTCGTCGCCCAATGATTATAAATATCGTAATCATGATAAGAAAGAGAATATTTATGATGATAAATATAATATAATCGAACAGTATTATCCCATAGAACGTAATCGTAGTGGTGCATACAAGGATCTGCACATTTTACAGGAGGTATATTACAATACGGGTAAAGGTGATCGCTTCGGACTGAATGCGTGGTATACTGATTCTAACCGTGAACTGGCATTACTGACGACCGATCAAGGTGATCTTATGGATTTCGAGAACCGTCAACGGGAACATACACTGCGAAGTGTTTTATCATGGGATCATACGCGTGAAAACTGGAAAGTATCGGCAAGGGGAGGTTATGTACATACATGGTTGGCGTACGACTATAAGCGGGATTTGGGAAATGGTATAATGGCTACAATGACCCGTTCGCGTAGTAAAGTCAATACTTTCTACGGGCAGTTGGATGGAGAGTATTTTTTCTCAGATAAACTCCTTTTGACGGCGGGTGTGTCGGCTCATCAGCATTTGGTGAATAGTTTGGATAAAGATCTGAATAGAGATGATAATAAGAACGATAAGTATGGTCAGGGAAGGAAGAATGATTCTATTGTTTATTTTGATAAAGGGCGTGTTGAGTTGTCGGGCAATGTCTCATTAAAATGGCAGCCGGTCTATCGGTTGGGTATGTCATTGGTCCTTCGGGGAGAAATGTTCGGGACTAAATGGGTACCGGTTATTCCTGCCTTTTTTGTAGATTATGTTCTTTCTAAAAGAGGCAATATAATGGCAAAGGCTTCTATTACCCGTAATTATCGTTTTCCGACATTGAATGACCTTTATTTTTTGCCGGGTGGCAATCCGGCATTGAATAATGAAAGTGGATTTACTTATGAAACGGGGCTGTCGTTTTCTGTGGGTAAGGATAATGTTTATGCATTATCCGGCTCGGCTTCCTGGTTCGATCAACATATAAACGACTGGATTATTTGGCTACCTACGTCGAAGGGATTTTATTCACCCGTTAATCTTAAAAAAGTACACGCCTATGGCGTAGAAGTACAGGCTGATTATGCAGTTGCGATTGATAAAGCATGGAAGCTTGGATTAAATGGAACATTTGCGTGGACTCCTTCTATTAATGAAGGTGAGCCTACGAGCAAGGCTGACCAGTCAGTAGGGAAGCAGTTGCCATACATACCCGAATATTCAGCTACGTTATCAGGCAGGCTGACATATCGCAGTTGGGGGCTTCTTTATAAATGGTGTTACTATAGCGAACGTTATACAATGACGAGTAATGCTGTATCCTATACGGGACATCTTCCACCCTATCTTATGAGCAACGTGACCCTTGAAAAAGGATTCTCACTCCGTTGGGCGGATTTATCCTTAAAAGGGACAGTCAATAATCTCTTTGACGAAGAGTATCTTTCAGTATTATCTCGTCCGATGCCGGGAATTAACTTCGAGTTCTTTATCGGTATAACTCCCAAGTGGGGCAAGAAGAAAAAATAGGCGGGTGACAGCCGGACTCCCGTGCCATGTAGATGTATTATTGGCAGAGTATATATGAAAAAGGATGCTTTCCGATTGTTTCTTTTAAATATAACTTTTGTATAATGGTGCATCTTTTGGAAAAAAGTCGTATGTTTGCTATCAAACCATAAAACAAAATGTACTATGAGCGGTAATTATGTTATCAATATCGGTCGCCAGTTAGGTAGCGGCGGAAAAGAAATAGGAGAGAAGTTGGCAGCCCGTTTGGGAATCGACTTTTATGATAAGGAACTGATCAACCTGGCTTCCGAAGAGAGCGGCTTATGTAAGGAGTTCTTCGAAAAAGCAGATGAAAAGGCCTCGCAAGGCATTATCGGCGGACTGTTCGGTATGCGTTTTCCTTTCATCAGTGAAGGGGCAATGCCATGTACCAACTGTCTGAGCAATGATGCTTTATTTAAGGTGCAGAGTGATGTCATCCGTCGTCTGGCGGCAGAAAAATCCTGTGTGTTCGTCGGACGTTGTGCCGACTATATTTTACGGGAACATCCCCGTTGTGTAAATGTCTTTATCTCGGCTACTAAAGAAGATCGTATCGCACGGTTGTGTCAGATGCATCGTATTGATGAGGAAGCTGCGGAAGAGATGATAGAAAAAGCGGATAAGAGACGTTCGGAGTATTATAATTACTACAGTTATAAGACATGGGGAGCAGCGGCTACTTATCATTTGTGTGTTGATTCCTCTTCTTTGGGAATTGAAGAGACGGTTCGGTTTGTGGAAGAGTTTGTGGCTAAAAAGCTACAGATTGGAATGTAATTGAAGAAGAAAACAAAATCCCGATAATAATAAAGCCGGCCTAATTCAGAAAGAATTTAGCCGGCTTTATTTATTTAATTAAGTTCGCTTTACATCATCGCCAGTAATATCATCTGTCCCGTCAGGATACGAAGGAACATAGATAACGGATAAACTGTAGAATATCCTACTGCCGGAGCATCACTGGATGTCACCTGATTGGCATAAGCCAATGCGGGAGGGTCCGTATTACTACCGGCTATCAATCCCATCAGAGTGAAGTAGTTTACCTTATAATATAGTCTTGCAATTGCACCGATGATAAGCAACGGGATGACAGTGATCAGGAAACCACAGCCTACATACAGTAAGCCGTCGCCTTCTACAACTGTTTGTACGAAGTTGGCACCCGCATCTATACCTACACTGGCAAGGAATAGCACAATACCGATTTCGCGCAGCATCAGGTTGGCACTCATTGTGGTGTAAGTCACCAAATGAAGTTTGTGTCCGAAACGTCCGATCAGGATAGCTACCACCAACGGACCACCGGCCAAACCTAATTTCAGAGGAGTCGGCATACCGGGAAATGCAATCGGGAGACTTCCTAAAAGAATACCTAAGAAGATACCTACGAAGATAGTAACGATATTCGGTGTGTCCAGACGTTTCAGTTGGTTACCCAAAACACCAGCTACACGCTCTACCGCATCTTGCTGACCTACTACCATTACGCGGTCACCTACCTGCAATATCAGGTTCGGATCAGCGAACAGGTCCATACCGGAACGGTTGACACGGGTCACGTTGACACCATACATACTACGGAAGTGCATGGAACCGAGCGTTTTTCCGTTAATTTCCGGTTTAGTAACCAGAATACGGCGGGAAACCATCGGAAGATCCTGCTTCTCCCAGTCCAGTTCGACTTCTTTTCCGATAAATACGGTGATGGCGGGAGCATCTTCTTCCGAACAGACAATAAACAACTGGTCGCCCATATTGAATATCGTTTCGTGGTTCGGAATACTTACGTGTCCTTCGTGACGGATACGGGAGCAAACAAAGTTGCGTCCCAGAAATTCTTTGATTTCAATCAGTGTTTTTCCGCTGATAGACTCATTGCGTACCTCAAGGCTCATCATGTGCGGCTTGTGGTGCGCGTCTCCGCTCTGAGTTTTCAGGCTCTCTTCCTCTTTGGTCATATTGACGCGGAAGATGTAACGGATAGCGATGATAGAACCGATGATACCTACCACACCCAGCGGATACCCACAGGC
>OJNL01002024.1_pt1 | contig 10535 bp, 6 predicted proteins | sample 1597581 | NCBI WGS metagenome assembly OJNL01 (sample SAMEA2452133, study PRJEB22498) | human gut metagenome | biome: human feces; feature: human gut; material: feces | place: Australia | collected 2012
GGTATCGAGGCGGCAGCCGCCGCGAAAAAGAAAACAGACGTGAAGGAACCCTTGAAAGGAAATGTCCGCCACTCCGTAAGTAAATGGTGTTTCGGCGATTATAAGCTGGACGAGTTCTGTGAGATCTGCAAGCATATAGGGATTGAATCTGTTGAGTTGCTGGACCCGGTAGATTGGCCGATCGTACAAAAACATGGCCTGACGGTGGCGATGGCGCAAGGGGCCGGGCTTGGAATAGATCGAGGTTTCAATGATCCGGCCTTGCATGACGAGTTGGTCGCCAGTTATGAGAAGGTGATCCCGATGGTGGCGGACGCTGGATTGACAAACTTGATTTGCTTCTCCGGCAGACGTAATGGCGTAACGGACTTGCAAGGCTGGGAGAACTGCGAGAAGGGGTTGAAGCGCCTTATCCCGTTAGCGGAGAAACACAAGGTCGTCTTGACCATGGAGCTTTTGAACAGTGTCGGCCATAAGGATTATCTGTGCGATCATACGGTTTGGGGGGCGGATCTTTGTCGCCGTATCGGTTCCCCTAATTTTAAGTTACTATATGATATTTATCATATGCAGATCATGGAGGGGAATATCATCGAGAATATCCGGAAATATAATCAATACTTCTCCCATGTCCATACCGGAGGTAGCCCGGGACGTGCGGAAATCGACGAGACGCAGGAACTTTATTATCCGGCTATCATCAAGGCTCTTATGGAGACAGGCTATAAAGGCTTCGTTGGGCAGGAGTTCGTCCCCGCCCAAGAAGACAAGATCGCTTCCTTGGAGAAGTGTATCCGTATCTGTGATGTATAGGGCTATTTAGTAATAACTTACAGTGCCAAGCCCGTGCCGTTATAGTGGCACGGCTGTGCCACCAGCGTGGCATCGTTGTGCCATCGCTATGGCATCATCGTGCCATCGCCGTGGCATTATCGTGCCATAAGGGTGGCACGACTATAATACTAGAATGACAAAGACCTTGAATTTATTTTCTCCAGCCATGTTACGTTTTCTTTTCTCGATTGTCATTAAGATAGAATGGAACAAGAACAGTTTAAAAAAGAGATATTGCCTTTGCGGGAGAAACTATTCCTTTACGCGAGAAGGCTGCTGGATAACCCGGAGGATGCCGAGGATGTCATGCAGGAAGTCTTTTTGAAGCTGTGGTATATGCGTGGCGAGTTGGACTATTATAATAATGTAATGGCCTTGTCCGTACAAATCACCAAGCACCTTTGCCTGAACCGGATGAAAGTCCGTGAACGCACGGAAGGTGAGGCGGACGAACAATTCTTTATCTGCGATGCCTCCACGCCTTATACCCAGCTGGAACAAAAAGACAGTTTGGAGCATGTAATGCGGCTTATCAATAAACTACCGGGACTTCAACAGACCATTCTTCGCATGAAACACGTGGATGGTTTCGAGGTAGAGGAAATCGCCGGGTTGACCGGAAGTACCCCCGAGGCGGTACGTATGAATCTTTCCCGTGCCCGTAAACGGGTGAGAGAGCAATTCTTTAAAATGCAGACGTTATGAAAACAGAGGAATACAAGTCTATAGAGGATTTATTAGACCGCTTCTTCGAGGGCCAGACCTCGAACGAGGAGGAGCGAGTGTTGTATGAGTTCTTCGCCCGTCCGGATATTCCCTCCCATCTGGAACGTTATCGGGAGGTATTCGGATATTTCGAGAGTGGCATTGCCTTGGATTTTAGCGAGACTCCGGAATTGAGGCTACCCGCTAAGGAATCTTCTAATAAGCGAAAAATGGGATGGGCGATCGCGGTTTGCGTGGCGGCTTCTCTTTTGTTGTTTTTGGTGAATCAGCTCTTTATGGGCACTGAAGAGGTCATTAATCCGTATGAGGGGAGTTATATCGTACGTAATGGCTGTGTAGTTACCGATCTGGATCGTATACAACCGGAGATCGAAGCTATTTATCAAGCGGCGGAAGCGGCGGAAAAAGAGGCGGATCTATTGTTATGCGATAAGAATGAACGGAAATTCATATCCGGAATGGCGGACCGGCAAGTAAAAGAAAACTATCAATCTTTGTTGAGGAGTGTACAGGATGATCGACTTCGGAAAGAAATTAAGAATATATTGGACTCGGATGAATAAGGTCAAATAATTTATAAACAATGGAAATTATGAAAGCAAGTAGATTTTGTTGGTTGGCATTATGCCTTTTATTAAGCGGTTTTAGTATGGAATTGATGGCACAGAAGAATTTGGAGGCTGTCGTGCAAAAGTGTAAGTCTGATAAATCGGTAGATAAGAGTATCGTGACTAAAAGAGATCCTAAGACAAAGGAGTTACAGAAAATAATCAGCTCTTTTACGATTGAAGACAACCCTACGTTACAGCAGGAAGTCAAGACCGCCTTTGAACAGGATAAGGAAGATGCCTATCAAGTGATCGAGAATGAGTCGAATGGTAAGATGGATTATTTTATCCGTTTCTCAAAAGCGAATGTCAAAGTCTCTTATTCCATGGATTCTCGTGATACCAAACTGTCATTTACGGTTATTGAGAATTTTGAGAAGGGAGGAGATAAGGGTACGGACTTCGAATTTGGTAATGACATGTAGGTTTAAAATGTAAGTAAGTCAATGAAGGCACCTTCTATCTGTGAGGATAGAGGGTGTTTCTTTATGTCAAGATATTGGACAGTAGTGTCAAGATATTGGACAACCTATAGAATATAGTGGTTCGTTAGTTTGCTGTTATTTAGATTGTTGTAATCTTTGGCATACTATTTGTATTTTACTTAATGACATAAGATAATAACAGCTTTAAATCCATACAGCCATGAAACAACTTCAATATGTAATCCGCTACCTGTTAAAAGCCAGAGGAAACAATCTTATAAAGATCGTCTCATTGACATTGGGGCTGTTTGTCGGTTTGATCCTTTTCGCTCAAGTAGCTTTCGAGATGAGCTACGATAATTTCTATCCGGATAAGGAACAGCTTTATTTATTGCATATCAAAGCTTCGGTACAAGGTAAAGATGGATTTGAGGGAGGGGTCGTGCATGCGCCGTTTGCCCCTACTATGTATCGGGAGTTTCCTGAAGTGATCTCTGCGGCCAATGCTTATGCTTTCTCGTGGGAAAGGCGTTTCAAGTGGGGAGAGACTACGTTTGAGGAAAAGACACTGTCCGTGGATTCTTTGTTCTTCCAGACCATGGGTTTCCCCGTCTTGGAGGGAAATCCGGAAGAGTTAAAGATGGAGGATGCCGTTTTTGTATCCCGCTCGTTTGCGGAAAAAGTGTTTGGAAATATCATGAATGCGGTGGGGCAACGGCTAATATCGGATGAGCAAACTTATCAAGTGAGGGGTGTTTTTGAGGATTTGCCAAAGAACGGACATTTACAATTTGAGGTAGCTACTTCTCTGACCTCATGGACAAAAGGAGCCGGATGGAGAAATAATGACGCGTACGCTTGCTATCTCAGATTAGCTTCTGGGACAGATATAAATACGATACCGGATAAAATACGAGAGATGCGTTTGCGGCATTATGATGTAGAGGCTTTGGAGCGGGAAGGTGTTCGTTGGGATTATTATGTGAAGCCTGTCACGGAATTGCATTCCGGCGATCCGGTAGTTCATCGAACTTGCTTGATTCTTAGCTTACTGGCTTTTTCGTTATTGGTGGCATCCGCTCTCAATTACGTATTGATCTCTATCTCATCTTTGGCTACGAGAGCGAAGTCGGTTGGTGTTCATAAATGCAATGGTGCGTCGGAAGGAAATATTTTCGCTATGTTTATTTATGAGACGTTCGTATTGATTATGGTGTCTTTGCTGATCACGATAGTGCTGATTTTGTTGTTCCAAAAACAGATAGAAGTGTTGGTGAAAACGGATTTGTCGGCTATATTCTCCTTGGAGCATTGGTGGGTAGTAGGGGCTGTGATCGTTGTATTGATGCTGATTACGGGTATTATTCCGGCTAAGATCTTTTCTTCTTTGCCCGTATCCTTGGTTTTTCGTTCGTACAAAGATAGTAAGCGGACTTGGAAGCGGTCTTTATTATTTATGCAATTTGGCGGTGTCTCATTCTTGATGACTCTTTTAGGTGTCATCGTTCTTCAGTACCATATGATGTTGAACCGGGAATTGGGTTTTGATACGGAAGGTGTGATTTGTACGGAAGGTATGTACACATTAAGTAAAAATGAGTTGCAGGCCGTCAAACATGAGTTTTTAAGTTATCCGGGAGTGGAGTCGGCTACTCTTACCCAAAATTTACCTACCGGTAGGTGGAGCGGGCAAAGTATGAAAGACCCGGTCACTGAAGAGATTTTAATCCATACACGTTTCACCTCTGCGGATTCGTCTTATTTTAAGACATTAGGCATCCGGGTATTGATGGGGAGAAATTTTAATGAGGAATCATGGGAACGTCGTGAGGTAATCGTGAACCAGACATTTGTCCGGCAATTAAACGTAGAGAATCCGATTGGGATGAGAGTGTCTTATTTCGATGATATTTATACGATCTGTGGCGTAGTGAATGATTTTCAATATCGGTCTTTCTTTGAGGAGATTCCTGCGATAGCGTTTGTGCCGATCGAATTTCCCTATTGTAACAGCGCTACTTTGGCCTTGCGCTTAAACAGGGAGATTACCCCGGAATTATTGATTGATATGAATGAGAGGCTGAAAGAATTGTCCCATAAAGAGGATTATATGTTTACTCCTTATTTTGTGACCTATGCGGCCTATTATAAGGATATCCGCTTATTCCGCGACTCTGTGATTGTGGCTGGATTGATTATGTTGGTAATTACTTTGTTAGGCCTTTTCGGATACATTACAGATGAGGTTCACCGACGTAGCAAGGAGATCGCTATCCGCAAAGTGAATGGGGCGACCTCAATGGATATATTACGGATATTATCCGTGAATATTTCTTTTATAGCAATCCCGTCTATCTTGATCGGTTTAGGCTTTGCATATATGGTTGGGACGGAGTGGTTAAAGCAATTTGCGGTGAAAATACCGTTGAGCATTGCTTTATTTGCGGGCTGTGGGTTTATTCTTTGGTTGATCATACAGATGTGTTTGGTACTTCGTGCGTGGAATGTGGCGAACGAAAATCCGGTGAAAAGTATCAAATCGGAGTAAGACCACGTGTTGAAGTGTCTAAATTTTGTACACCACTGTCAAATAATTGGACAGTCTGTTTTGGAAAGTAAAATAGTACTTGTTTGATAATTAAATATTTAGTTAGTTTGGCACACTATTTGAATTAGATATGGTAAATTAAACAGTTAGATAACAATTAAAACAAATACAGTCATGATTAAGATCGAAGGTTTAAGTAAGTTTTTCCGTACGGAAGAGGTTGAGACAATTGCGTTGAATAAGGTTTCTTTGGAGGTAAAAGATGGCGAGTTCGTCGCTGTCATGGGACCTTCCGGTTGCGGTAAGTCTACGTTGTTGAATATTCTGGGTTTGCTGGATAACCCTTCCGAGGGAAATTATTACTTGGGCGACCAAGAGGTAGGACACTTGAAAGAGAAAGAGCGTACGCAGGTCCGTAAGGGAAACATCGGTTTCGTGTTCCAGAGCTTCAACTTGATAGACGAGTTGAACTTTTTTGAGAACGTGGAGCTGCCGTTGACTTATCTAAAGATCAAGGCGTCGGAGCGTAAGCAGATGGTAACGGATATCTTGAAGCGGATGAATATCAGCCACCGTGCGGCTCACTTCCCTCAGCAACTCTCCGGAGGTCAGCAGCAGCGTGTGGCGATCGCTCGTGCGGTAGTTTCCAACCCGAAGATAATCTTGGCCGATGAGCCACCGGGTAATTTGGATTCCAAGAACGGTGCCGAGGTTATGCAGCTGCTCACCGAGCTGAATAAGGAGGGAACGACAATCGTAATGGTGACGCACTCCAAGCACGACGCGGGTTTCGCCCACCGTGTGATCAATTTATTCGACGGTAGCGCTGTTTCTTCCGTTAGTGAATTTATTTAGTCAACATGACATAAACACATACACACAAGAGTTTTTTATAAGCTAATTGGCCTGTGAAGGTCGGTTAGCTTTCAATTTAACTTAAATACAAATCGATGAGACAGCTATATTATACAATCCGTTATTTACTTCGAGGCCGAGGGGGAAATGTGATCAAGGTTCTGTCCTTGACACTAGGACTTGGAGTGGGATTGATCCTGTTCGCTAGGGTCGCTTTTGAATTGAGCTTCGATACATTCTTTGACCAAGTGGAAGATTTGTATAGCGTGCATGTGCGATACAATGATGATAAAACGGGAGAGGAAGATGGGTCTCGTATCCTATTTGCCCCGATCCCGGAGGCTTTGCGGCAAGAGTTCCCCGAGATACAGTATGCGACGGTTTGCCGGAGAAGATACGGAGCCGTATTGTATCATGGTGAGGATCGGTTCAAGCCCCGTTTGATGATGGCGGATTCCCTCTTTTTCCGTACGATGGGAATCAAGGTGCTAAGAGGGGATGACCGTTTGTTGGGAATCGAAGATCAAGTTTTCTTATCGGAAAAAATGGCTGAACGTATATTTGGCAAGGAAGATCCGATCGGGAAACAACTGCTGTACGGAAAAAACTATCCTTATACGGTGGCCGGGATATTCCGTGACATACCGGAAAATAGTCATTTACGTTTTGACGCTGTCGCTTCTTTCATTAATATGAAAACCCAGTTCGGTGCCTATGCCGGTTGGGGTGCCGACGATAGTTATCTGGGCTATATCCGCCTGAAACCGGGTGTGTTCCCGGAACAAATCAATCAGAAAATACCGGCTTTATTGCCTAAATATATAGATGTAGAAAGAGAGAGGAAACAAGGTTTTGATATGGAGCTTTATATCAAGCCGGTCTCGGAGATATATACGCAAAGTACCGAGGTGAAGCGGATGGTGGTGATCATGAGCGTACTGGCTTTCGCTTTGTTATTCGTGGCGGCGATGAATTATATCTTGAACTCGGTATCTTCTCTGCCGATCCGGGCGAGATCCGTAGGAGTACACAAATGTAATGGAGCTTCCAGCAAGGACATTTTCAATATGTTCTTGTTTGAGACGGCGGCTTTATTTGTAGTGGCTCTTGTATGTATGGCATTGCTTTCCGGGAATATGTAGCGGATATGGCGGCTGTTCCTACTTTGGGCACTTTATTGAATGCGCAGACTATATGGCTTCCTGCGATCATGATCTTGGCTATATTCATTTTGTCCGCCTTGCTACCGGCCCGTTTGTTCAGCGTTATCCCGGTTACCCAAGTATTCCGGGTATCTACTTCGGGTAAGCAGGGATGGAAGCGGAGTTTGCTCTTTATCCAGTTTGGGGGAATTGCGTTTGTCATTACATTATTGGTGATCGTGTTATTGCAATATGATCGGCTAATGAATAATGATTTAGGATATGATCCGGAAAATATAGTGTATGCCCCCTTGAATAATATGGATGATCCGGAAACGGCCAAACTTACCGCCGAGTTCAAGAAGTTACCTTATGTCATGGCTACGGGGCTTTCGTCAATGGACATTCTAAGTGGTTATGGTGGTTTCCCTATTCTGGATAATGAGAAAAACTGGCTGTTCACGGCCCGGCAGGTAAACTATAACGCCGATTATCTTTCTCTGATGAAAATCCCCTTGCTTGAGGGGCAACCACTAAAAGGTGACGGGGATATCTTAGTGAATGAGTCATTCGTGAGTAAGCGTGGGTGGACGGATGGTGCGATCGGTAAATATATTTATGATGATGAGGGCAATTTAAAGGGAAAAATAGTGGGTGTAACCCGTGATTTCATGGTGAATTCCTTCTTCACTCCCCAGTTACCGGTCATCATGTTTGGTAGTGACCGGATGAGTTATTGTAACTTTACGGTTCGTGTCTCCGAGCTAACTCCGGAATATTTGCGGGAAATGAATGATCGGATTGCGGAACTATTCCCGGATGAGGATGTCGGTTTTACGGTGCTGAAAACGATTATAGAGTCTCAGTATGAGGGAACCCGTCATTTCCGTGACGGTGTCTTTGTTGCCTCGATCGCTATCTTGCTGATCACCTTAATGGGATTATTAGGATATATTACGGACGAGATGCACCGTAGGAGCAAGGAGATAGCGATTCGCAAGGTGAATGGAGCGACGGCCCCGAATATTTTACGTCTTTTATCTAAGGACGTTTTGGTCACGGCTTTCCCTGCTATCCTTTTAGGAGTGATCGCCTCACGAGTCGTAGGAGAGAGCTGGTTGATGCAATTCGCGGATAAGATACCGCTGACTGTTTTTATTTTCATATCTACGGCTCTACTGGTTCTAGCGATCATTTGGGGATGCGTGATCCTGAAATCTTGGAATATAGCCAATGAGAATCCGGTCCGTAGCATTAAGAACGAATAATATAACAGGTAATATAAATTGCGTATGAAGACTATTTTGAGGAATCTCTTGAGCGTATTGCGCCGTTTCAAGATGGCGACACTTTTAAATGTATTAGGACTATCTGTGGCTTTTTCCGCTTTCATCTTGATTATGATGCAAGTGGACTATGACCGGAATTTTGACCGAGGCATAAAGGATGTGGATCGGATATTCCGGGTAGAGGTGGCTTATGAAAGTGGTACGAAACAGGCTATTATAAACCGTCCGTTAGCGGAAGCTTTTATCCGATCATCACCGCATATTCTGGCCGGTTCGTTATTGGATCCTTGGGGAGAGGGCGCTTTCTTTTATACGGAGGAGAACGGTGTCCGGAATAATTTCAAGGAGCGATGGATGCGTGTATTTCCCGAGTATGCGGATATATTTACGTTTGATATGTTGGACGGCAGCGCCGATAAATTGAAAGAACCCAATATGGTATTACTTCCGCTAAGTCTATCGAGCAAGCTTTTCGGCAATCAATCTGCGGTGGGTAAGCAGTTGCATATGGCTAATTCGAAAGGTGTTTTCACCGTTGGAGGAGTGTATCGGGATTTCCCGGATAACTCATCTGTGGGGAATAGCATCTATTACCAATTAAATCCGAAAGAGAATTTTCAGAACTTTGGCAATTGGAATTATATGTTCTACGTCCGTTTGGATGATCCGGCGAATGCTTCCGGCTTGTTCGAGAATTTCAAGGCGCATTTCGATGTATCTACTTTATCGAAAGATTTCTCTTGGGAAGGAGGTGGAATGTCTTTGGTCTTGAACCCTCTGACGGAGGTGCATTTCGACTCCGGGGTCACTTACGATAATGCTCCGAAGGCAAGTAAATCTACTATGCTTGTCTTATTTGCGATCGCCATTGTGATCGTAGTGATTGCCGGTATTAATTTCACGAACTTCAGTACGGCGCTTACACCCATGCGTATCAAGAGCATAAATACGCAAAAAGTATTGGGTGGCGAGGTCTCGGTGATCCGTATGTCTCTGATTTTGGAGGCTATCGTTATTAGTGTTATCTCTTTCCTGTTGGCGTTGCTTTGGGTCTCTTTGTTTTCCAGCACAACCTTATCCGCGCTTATCGACGCTCGGATTGCCTTGATGGATTATCCGTTGTTGTTGGGGGCTACGGCATTGATCGCGATTGCTACCGGTTTGTGCGCCGGGTTGTATCCCGCTTATTATATGACATCTTTTTCTCCGGCCTTGGTATTGAAAGGAAGTTTCGGTCTGTCACCAAAAGGTCGCCAGATGCGTAATGTCTTGATTGGCGTGCAGTATGTGGCTTCATTTGGGTTGATTATTGGGGCGGTATTCATGTATTTGCAGAATTATTATATGCAGCACGCCCCGTTAGGCTATGATAAGGATGAGATTATCGTTACCGATCTGAACGCTAAACTCTGGAAAAGCCATGAGGCTTTCGTGAGCCAGGTGAAATCTTTCTCGGGCATCGATGACGTGACGTTCGCCGAGCCTCTTCTCTCCAGCAGTGACCAGTACATGGGGTGGGGACGTGAGTATCAAGGCAGAGAGATCAGTTTTCAATGCCTGCCGGTAGATCCTTCTTTTCTAAAGGTGCTAGGGATACAAGTAAATGAAGGCCGCGACTTTCGGGAGGAAGACGCTAACAATCCTTATGGGGCTTATATTTTTAATGAGCGTGCGCATGCCGCCTATGAAATGGAGGTGGATGCGATGATTGACAGCGCAAAGATCGTCGGTTTCATACCGGACGTGAAATTCGCCTCTTTCCGTACGGAGATAGCGCCCATGGCGTTTTTCGTATGGGGAACACGTAATTGGGGGAGTCGTCCTAACTGGGCATATATCAAGGTAAAGGCGGGATCAGACTTGCGGGCAGCCATGGATCATGTGCGATCGGCCGTGCGAACATTCGATCCGGAGTATCCCTTCAATATCCGTTTTTTCAATCAGGTGTTGAATGATTTGTATAAGAAAGAGGGGAATCTGAGTTCCTTGATCACCTTGTTCGGGCTATGCGCTATTTTCATCTCTATCGTAGGGGTCTTTGGCTTGGTGGTTTTCGATAGCGAGTACCGGAAGAAAGAGATCGGTGTTCGCAAGGTGCTGGGCTCTAC
>OJNL01002030.1_pt1 | contig 10526 bp, 8 predicted proteins | sample 1597581 | NCBI WGS metagenome assembly OJNL01 (sample SAMEA2452133, study PRJEB22498) | human gut metagenome | biome: human feces; feature: human gut; material: feces | place: Australia | collected 2012
CTTCCAATGCATCGATAGCACGGATATAGGCAACACCACCACCGGGCACCGTACCTTCTTCGATAGCGGCACGAGTTGCGTGTAATGCGTCATCCACACGGTCTTTCTTCTCTTTCATCTCAACCTCAGAAGGAGCACCTACGTAAAGAACAGCTACACCGCCGGCCATCTTAGCCAAACGCTCTTGCAATTTCTCTTTATCATAATCAGATGTCGTATTCTCCATCTGGATCTTGATCTGGCCGATACGAGCTTGGATAGCCTCCTTGTCACCAGCACCATTTACAATGGTAGTGGTATCTTTGTCTACCGTGATCTTCTCAGCGGTACCTAGCATATCCATTGTAGCACCTTCCAATTTCAAACCTTTCTCCTCAGAGATAACCGTACCGCCTGTCAATACAGCGATATCTTCCAACATCGCCTTACGACGGTCGCCGAAGCCCGGAGCCTTAACAGCGCAGATCTTCAAGGAACCACGCAGACGATTCACTACCAATGTAGCCAAAGCCTCGCTGTCGATATCCTCAGCGATGATCAAAAGAGGACGTCCGCTCTGTACGGTCGGCTCAAGGATAGGAAGAAGGTCTTTTAATACGGAGATCTTCTTGTCATAAATCAAGATATACGGATTCTCCATCTGGCACTCCATCTTCTCTGTATCCGTTACGAAGTACGGAGAGATATAACCGCGGTCGAACTGCATACCCTCAACTACGTCAACTGTAGTTTCAGTACCTTTAGCTTCCTCAACCGTGATAACACCTTCAGTCTTCACACGTTGCATAGCCTCCGCGATCAACTTACCGATAGCCTCGTCACCATTTGCGGAGATCTTCGCTACATGCTCGATCTTCTCGAACTTATCACCTACAGCCTCAGCTTGGTTAGCGATGCTCTCTACAACCTTAGCGACAGCCTTGTCGATACCACGTTTCAAATCCATCGGGTTCGCTCCGGCAGTAACGTTCTTTAAACCGACACCAATGATAGACTGAGCCAAAACCGTAGCTGTAGTCGTACCGTCACCGGCGTTATCGTTTGTCTTGGAAGCCACTTCCTTAACTAATTGAGCACCCATGTTCTCGAACGGGCAAGTCAACTCAACTTCTTTAGCAACCGTTACACCATCTTTCGTGATGTGAGGAGCTCCGAATTTCTTCTCGATAATTACGTTACGACCTTTCGGGCCTAATGTTACCTTAACAGCATTAGCCAACTCATCCACACCTTTCTTCAAAAGGTCGCGGGCATCCATATCGTATTTAATCTCTTTTGCCATGATTGTATCTCTTTTTAATATTGTTGTTTATAAAAATGAATTAGATAATAGCTAAAACGTCTGCTTGGCGCATGATCAAGTATTTCTCACCGTCTAGTTCGATTTCCGTACCTGCATACTTACCATACAATACGTTATCACCAACCTTTACAACCATCTCCTCGTCTTTCGTTCCGTTACCTACGGCTACAATCTCACCCTTTAAAGGCTTTTCCTTTGCTGAGTCAGGAATAATAATTCCACCTAATGTTTTCTCTTCCGCAGCGGCCGGCTTAATCAGCACGCGGTCTGCTAATGGTCTAATGTTCATTTTCTTGGTATTTTAAATGTTAATAATATTACGTTTTTAGTTTATGAACTTTGTGTTCACGCCTAAGTCTATGCGAATAGTGTGCCAAACGTATTCACCCGAGTTCGACTGACAATATTTCGGACGAAATAGACAAATATCCGAAGAGATAACTGACAACTTGTCTTTTTGCATCTCTCAAAAGGATTATCAATCGACCAGCAGCGTATTCATGGAATATGCTTTTACGATCGGAGTATAGACTCGATCGCCTATGCGGATGGAAAGGGAACGATCATCACTGGTCTCATTGGCGATAATCAAGGCGATACTGTTATCCGGGTTACGGAATGCCAGCAGATTCGTATAGGCTCCTTCCGTTTCTAATTTATATGCACCGGGCTGGACATAATGGCTGACATGTTTCATCACGTAGTATTCCGGAGTATATCGATAGCTCTTGGTTTGCGGATCTACGACAACCAATGAGTTTTGCGCCCATCCCCAACGACTGATCCCTCCATTTTCCAAAGATATATTCCAATACATATAGGCAGAAACGCCATTATCCAGAAAATGTCGCATCAACCCCCAAGAATACATGGCACCCTTCCAATCGTTCTTGCCATCTCCACATTCTTGCTCGGTTTGGTAAAGCTTCAACCCGGGATAACGTTTGTGGATTCCGGCGATAGCTCCCTTACCCGCCCATTGGAAACCGACACCTTTTACATATTTACCACTAGCGGGATCTGTCAATACCGTATCAACAAGCGACTCATTCGCACGTTCCATCGTGCCGAACATAATATCCACTCCTTGAACCTGCATGGCCGGCCCGAGATAATTACCGATAAAATTAGCCAAAGAAGCCGATGTCCAACAACAACTCGGGAATATTTGCGCAGAGTTGAACTCGTTCTGGGGCATTATGGCAAAGATTGGAATTCCGTGTTTCTTATAGGCCTCGATAAATTTAGAGAAATAGAGGGCATAGGCTTTCAGGTAAAGAGAGTCTTGGATAAACATATCCGTACCTTCATGGCCGACCTTATCGGCCGACAAACCATTTCGATACTTCTCGTCATAATTCTCACCCGTATAGGCAGAGGCATAGTGTTTGTTATATTTCATCCAAGCGGGAGGGCACCACGGGGAAGCCCACAAGCGTAAGTCTGGCTGATACTTCCGAGCGTTCTTGATAAAAGGAATCAACGTTTGTTGGTCATTGGCGATGGTAAAATGTTCCATTGTGAAATCACCGTCTACCTCGTCATACGAATACCAATCACGGGAGAAATCATTTACTCCTACAGGCATCCGGCAAATCGTGAAGTTGGCTCCGACTCCGGGGAAAAAAAGCTCTTCCATGATTTCCTCACGTACACTTGGCTCCAGCTTACTCAAGGAAAGCCAACCTAATTCATTAAAACAGGCTCCGAAACCATCAATTTGTTGTTGATGCTTTTCTGTTAGAATTGTTATATCAATATTAGGTATCGTATCCGCAAGGGCGGAGATCAGATCGGGTTGCTCAGCCCAAGGGGTATTCTCGGTTGTCGTTACCCACTCGGCACGGGGGGTGAAAGAGCAGGAAGAAAGGTATAAAGATATTGAGAGTATAAAAACAGGTATTTTCATGGTCGTTTCATTAATTTATAAGTTTAGAACCATTTAAACACGGACTACACGGATGACACGGAACACACGGATAAATACTAATACCGTGTCATCCGTGTAGTCCGTGTTCCATAATCCACTATTCTCTAAAAGCGTTCTATCAGCTCCTCGATAGTCACAAGGGTTTGCTCACCCGTGAGCATATTCTTTAAGTTGATTTTATTCTCGGCCATCTCATTCTCTCCGACTATCGCGACGAACGGGATTTTCTTAGCGTCCGCATATCCCATTTGCTTTTTCATCTTAGTAGACTCAGGATATAGCTCTGTACGAATCCCCGCCTTACGAACCTTAGCGATCAGCGGCAATAAATGAATCTCCTCTTTCTGTCCGAAGTTCACGAATAGAAGCTGTGTAGTCTTCAAAGATCCTTCCGGATATAAATCCAATTGGTTCAATACATCAAAGATACGATCAGCGCCGAAAGAGAAACCGACACCAGATACGCCTTCCATGCCAAATACCCCTGTCAGGTTGTCATAGCGACCACCACCCGTGATACTACCGATCTGTACGTCCAAGGCTTTCACCTCGAAAATCGCACCTGTATAATAGTTTAAGCCGCGAGCTAATGTCAGATCAAGCTCTAATTCCGCACGGATTGACGTATGAGAGATGCGCTCCAAAATAAAATCCAATTCGGCTACACCTTTCAAACCAGTCTCAGACGCAGATAATACCTCTTTCAAGGTAGCGATCTTTTCTTGATTTGAACCCTGCAGCATAATGATCGGCTGCAAACGCTCGATCGCCTCCTCGGGTAAACCCTTGGAACGAAGCTCTTCATTCACGTTGTCCAAGCCAATCTTATCCAGCTTGTCGATAGCTACCGTAATGTCTACGATCTTATCCGCCTCGCCTATGATTTCGGCAATACCGGAAAGGATCTTACGATTGTTCATCTTGATACACACACGAATGCCAAAACGATGGAACACCTCGTCCATAATCTGGATCAGTTCCACCTCATTGATCAAGGAATCAGAACCCACAACGTCGCCATCACATTGGTAGAACTCCCGGTAACGTCCCTTTTGCGGACGATCGGCACGCCAAACCGGTTGGATCTGGTAACGTTTGAACGGAAAACTGATCTCATTACGATGTTGTACCACGTAACGGGCGAACGGAACGGTCAAATCATAACGCAAGCCTTTCTCACAAGCCTTAGCAGCAAATCTCAACGGGTTCTTTTCCATTAACTCCTCATCCGAGATACCAGCGAAACAATCTCCGGAATTCAATATCTTGAAAAGGAGCTTATCCCCTTCCTCGCCATATTTACCCATCAATGTAGAAAGGTTCTCCATGGCAGGAGTCTCTATTTGCTGGAAGCCATACAAGTGAAATACTTCACGGATCGTGTTGAATATATAATTACGTTTCGCCATTTCCTCCGGCGAAAAGTCTCGGGTACCTTTGGGTATGGAAGGTTTTTGCATGATCTTATGTTTTAAATGATTATTCTGGCCGCAAAGGTAATGTTTTTGCTCGAAATAAATAAGAAAATAACAATGCCCACTGTAAGGAGCTTACAATCGCAGTCATAAGCATCTTACAATGGGCATTCTAACATCCTTACAATGGGCATCCATGGAAAGCCTCTTCCGAGGCTTATCAATCCCGGCTTCTTCCCCCCAAGAATATCATTATATAATATAATAATGTAGCAAGCGAACCTAACGCAGCGACCACGTACGTATAAGCGGCGGAACGTAAAGCGTCCTCTGCCTTATCATGCGTATAAGCATTTGTTATACCGGCATTGCTCAACCACGCTAAAGCACGTTGGCTGGCATTGATCTCGACCGGAAGCGTGATAAAGCTAAATAGCGTAGTCGTAGCGAACAAGATTATGCCGAATAACAATAGCTGAGGAAACGTATGCAATAATAACATACCACCCAGCAACACCCATGTCATGATATTAGAGGCGAAACTAACAACCGGAACCAAAGCCGAACGCATTCTCAACGGAGCGTAAGCGGTAGCATGCTGCACAGCGTGACCGCACTCATGGGCGGCAACCGCAGCGGCGGCGATACTATTGCTATAATAAACCGACTCACTCAAGTTCACCGTCTGGTTAGCGGGATTGTAATGGTCCGTCAGATGTCCGGGTGTAGAAATCACCTTTACATCATAGATACCATTGTCATGCAACATCTTCTCAGCGACATCTTTTCCTGTCATGCCATTCGGCATAGGGATTTTCGAATACTTCTCAAACTTGCCCTGAAGGCGGGATGACACCAGCCAACTCAATAGCGCAAATCCAATAAATATAATCCAATACATACTCATAAATTTCTATCTTATTTAGTTTTATAAAACAACGACAAAAAGTTTGCCAAAGACAAAAATGGCAGGAGACACCCCTTGAGGAATGTGGTCTTCTGCCATTTTGTACGATTTATAACGAGTTTATTCTTCTGTATATCTGACAATCGTCTGCTCACGATCCGGTCCTACGGAAACGATCTTCACAGGCACACCCAGTTCTTCCTCCAAGAAAGAAAGGTAAGCGTTGAACTCCTCCGGGAACTCGTCCTCGCTCTGCATCTTCGTCATGTCCGTCTTCCAACCCGGTAACTCCACGTATACAGGTTCGATCGTATCATCGATCTCATACGGGAACTCATTAGTCTCGACACCATTCATCTTATAAGCCACGCAAGCCTTGATCGTATCGAAGGTATCCAACACATCACTCTTCATCATGATCAATTGGCTTACACCGTTGATCATCACGGCATATTTCAAGGCAACCAAATCAATCCAGCCACAACGGCGTTTACGTCCCGTAACCGCACCGAACTCATGGCCTAATTGACCGATCTTATCTCCCACCTCATCAAACAACTCGGTCGGGAACGGACCGCTACCTACACGTGTACAATAAGCCTTGAAGATTCCATATACCTCACCGATATTCCGGGGAGAAACACCCAGTCCCGTACAACATCCGGCACAGATCGTGTTAGAGGAAGTCACGAATGGATAAGAACCGAAGTCTATATCCAGCATCGTACCTTGAGCGCCTTCCGCCAAGACCGACTTACCTTCCTTCAAATAGTTATTGATGACATGCTCGCTATCAATCAATTTGAATTGTTTGAGATAGTTCAAGGCCTCCATCCATTGAGCCTCCATCTCGGTTATATCATATTCATAGTTCAATGAACGCAGGATCGCTTCATGTTTTGCTTTAGCGGCCGCATATTTCTCTTCGAAGTTATGCAATAAATCGCCCACACGAACACCGTTACGGCTAATCTTATCCGTATAAGTCGGGCCGATACCCTTTCCAGTCGTACCGATCTTTCCGGAACCTTTTGCGGCCTCGTAAGCGGCATCCAAGATCCGGTGAGTAGGTAAAATTAGGTGAGCTTTCTTAGAGATATAAAGCTGCTTGGTGATATCGTGACCACTCGCTGCCAATGATTCCGCTTCCTGCTTGAACAATAACGGGTCCAGAACGACACCGTTACCGATTACGTTTATCTTTCCACCTTGGAAAATACCGGAAGGAATCGAACGTAACACATACTTTTCCCCGTTAAACTCCAATGTATGTCCGGCATTAGGGCCTCCTTGAAAACGAGTTACCACATCGTAATTCGGAGTCAGCACATCGACAACCTTGCCTTTGCCCTCGTCGCCCCATTGCAATCCTAACAAAACGTCTACTTTCATCTTTTCTATATTTATTATAGGCTATTAATATTCTTATTTAACTGACCTTTGCTGCTTAAACTTGCATTTACTGCACAGGCCATAAACGTACAAACAGTAATACTCCGGCGTAAAACGAGAGACTTTCAAGTTTCTCATATCCGCTTTCAACGTACTGTTTCGCAGCTCCCGGATGGCCCCACATCTCGTACAAACCAAATGCAAATGCGTATCGGCATAAATCCTCAACTCATATTGCACCGACTGGACGGTTATTTGATGACGCACCACCAAACCGGCATCAACCAGTACATCCAACGTATTATAGAGTGTTGCCTTACTGACATGGAAGTTGTCTTGCTCCAACCGATCCGAAAGCATACACATATCAAAATGCCCGGGAAAAGCACATATCTCCTTGAATATAGCATATCTCTCCTCGGTTTTCCGCAGTTTCTTCTCCGTTAGATATTCGGTAAACAACGCACGTATTTCCGTATAAACTTTCGCTTCCATCTCCTAAAGACCGCACAAACGACAAAGTTAGCGCATTTATTTTAAACGCAAAGCCTTACCGATAATATTCAAACTCGAATTTTAATTCATTATAGATTTCTTGTAATTCCGGCGTGTTTCCCGCAGCCTCCTGAAATTCCTTGAAACCGTCTAGGATCCTTTCCGCATTCCCCTCGGATTGACGCCCATAAAACTTCATGGCTTGAATAGACGCTTGTTTCTCTTTCAGCGTAGACTTAAAACCCTTAGTCTCCGCTAAGCTGTTTAAGGTTTCTACCAAGAAAGATCCTAAAACCACAGAAGATAAGCTGCCACCTCGCTTGAAATTCTCGGCCCAAGTAAGAAAGGCGACCGTGCGAGCGAACTCATTTTTCTTATCAGCAACCAGATCAGACGTGAAGTCCTCCATATAAGGCAGATGAACGAACAAGTTCCGGCAACAATGCTCCGCGATCTCTAAATAAGGAATCTCCTTGACCCAACGTTTCGCCTCATCCAAAGGCAACGTCTCGGCGGGTTGGAGAAAGGTCGCCAATATCTTAAACTCACGGATGTCTTCTTTCCATAAAGCCGCCGCTAGCTCTCCATTCGGTTTATGCTTACGGGCGATTCCCTTTATTTCGGGGTACGGAACCCCGAAATTTAACTTATATACGATACCTTTCTCACGCATACTCGTAGAAATCACCCCGTTCATCGCCAAACGAAGTTGCTTGCGGATCTCCCTTATCTCGTCTTGTAAACTTTCCATCTATTAATCATTATAAGTCGGCAAGAAAGAATAATTACGGCCATAACGAAGCATCTGGTCCGTATAACCTTCCGTATAGTCTAAGACAATATCGGTAACCTCACCATTAGAGTTCTTTACCTCTCTCATCACAGGGTTGACAAAACCTTTATAGGGAGCCAAATTCAACTTAGCATAGCGCTCCAAGACCTCCGCATGCAGCTCCGGATCTACTTTCACGCCGTATCCTTCAACAAGATTCTTTCCGGCCGCATAGTCACCCTCACTCTTGATACGTTGAATCTCAGCGAGCAATGTCCCAAACAACTCACGTAACCTTGGATAGTCATTCACAACCACATAGGTCTTTCCATCCCGTTTTTTCAGTTCGATCACATTCGCTTCCTTCCCTTTCTCGTAAGCCCACTTAGCGATCAACTGGCGGTTACGCATATGCGCCTCTTCTACATTCTTGCCTAGCTCGATGCGAACCAACTGGGTCATCAAGCCATTCATTATATATTTATAGTATTCCGACTTATAAGCCTCGCCGTCCGGAAGCAATCCCAGTTCCACCAGCTTCGGATCTGCCAAATAATACAGGCCAAACAAATCCGCACGGGTTTCCTCCAGTGTAGAGCTATAGGCTTTCAGCGCATCCGGGTCCGTATTTTCCAGCAATTTACCGGAACCATGTCCCAGACACTCATGTAAATCCGTATGTAGATTATCCGTTAAGAAACCGTACTGCCTCATACCGTTCCGCTCCACGTCACTCCATACAAACTCTTCGCTAAAGCCATTTCCCTGAGATGCCTTATCATAAGCCTCCGTGATATTCTCTATCGTAACAGACTTCGAGCCATGATCTCGACGAATCCAATCCGCATTTGGCAAATTGATACCGATCGGGGTAGCCGGATAGCAATCACCTCCCAACATAGATACCGTGATTACCTTAGCGCTGACTCCTTTCACCTTCTCTTTCTTGAAACGCTTATCTACCGGAGAATGATCCTCAAACCATTGCGCATTATCACTGATGATTTTCGTACGCTTAGTCGCCTCCTTATTCGTAAAATTCACGGTAGACTCCCAGCTTGCTTTCATTCCTAACGGATCCCCATAAGTCTCGATAAAGCCATTCACGAAATCCACCTCCGAAGCTGTATCCTCTACCCAAAGGATCGAATAAGCATCGAACGTCTTCAAATCGCCCGTTTGATAATATTCGATCAATTTCCCAATGATCGCTTTCTGCGTATCATTCTCGGCGAAAGGCAAGGCTTGTCGCAATTGATCTACGATTTTTTCTATCGCGGCGGAATAAAGCCCTCCTACTTTCCAAACCTTTTCAACGACCGTACCGTTCTCTTTTACCAAACGGCTATTCAACCCGTAAGAAATCGGGGAAATGGTATCCTTTCCCATTTTCATTTGCGCATAGAAGTCCTCTACCTCTTTTTGACTGATGCCTCCCCCGTAATAATTATTAGAAGAAGCTTTGATCAGATCACCGTCACCGCTTTGTACGCTACGCTTTGGCATAACGCCCGGATCAAAGATTACCGGAGCGATCTCGATCATGAACTGATCCACGTTTTGATTCTCACGAAGAGGTAACTTCTTAGCGTCGATTTGGTGAATACAATCCATCAAGAACTCAGGAGAAAACCCCGGGGCAAACTTGTCCAACGCATAATGATGATGGATACCACTGGAGAACCACACCCGTTTCAAATAGGTTTCCAAAGCCTTGAATTGAGGGTCCTCCCGATCTCCCTTATAATTCGTATAAATAGCCTCCAGTGTCCTGCGGATCACCAGATTATAGCGTCCATTCTGATCGAAGAATATATCACGTCCCATCAAGGCCGCTTCGGAAAGATGATATAATAGTTGCTTTTGTCGCAAGGACAGGGATTCGAAACCCGGAACTTTATAGCGAAGAATCTCCAGATCAGCGAACTGATCCACTACATAATTGAACTCCTTATCGGAATTTTGAGATGCCGTATCCGACTGTTGGCCTGTACAAGCCGTCATAACCATAGCTGTCATAAGCGATAACATTATTTTTTTCATACTTACTACGATTTGCTTTTCCTATAATATATTACATCTAAAGTACATAGTTTGAAGGCCCGCATTCCAATAAGGGCCGACCGCAAAGATAGAGAATATACAGTCAATATCAAAGGTTTGAGATTTTTTCTCTACTTTTGTAAATTCAAAAGCAAAGACAAAAAAGAGAATGGAAATAGCGGCATTAGTTTCAGGAGGAGTAGACAGCTCTGTCGTAGTGCATCAACTCAAAGAGGCAGGATACGATCCGACCATCTTCTATATCCGTA
>OJNL01002031.1_pt1 | contig 10522 bp, 9 predicted proteins | sample 1597581 | NCBI WGS metagenome assembly OJNL01 (sample SAMEA2452133, study PRJEB22498) | human gut metagenome | biome: human feces; feature: human gut; material: feces | place: Australia | collected 2012
CATGCAAGCGAAGAACACTGCAGCGTTAGCTTGTGCGCCGGAGTGCGGTTGTACGTTAGCGAATTCAGCCCCGAATAATTGGCAAGCCCGATCAATAGCCAGTTGTTCTGTCTGGTCAACAATTTGGCAACCACCGTAATAACGGGCTCCGGGGTATCCCTCTGCATATTTGTTGGTCAGGCAAGATCCCATAGCCTGCATTACTTGCTCGCTCACGAAGTTTTCAGATGCGATTAATTCAAGTCCTTCTTTTTGACGATGACATTCTTTGTCAATCAGGTCGAAAATTTGAGTGTCTCTTTTCATTATTTAGATTTTTAATACTATAGACGTTTATAAATCTAGGCCAAAATTATACTAATCGTGCATGTAAACAAAGTATTTGGCAACTTTTTTTCATCTCTTGTTTTTTAATTTTCGAATATTTGTGTACGTTTGTTGTGTATAAAATTTATTTGATTATGGAAAATCCCTTTAGCGTAGAAAAACCGGTCAGACCGACTTTTCTCACCGTACTTTGCATCTTGACATTTATTGGTAGTGGTTGGGGCTTAATTAACAATTTGTTCCAGTTAGCCATGTTTACACCGGAGCGCTTAGTCGTCCAGATTCAACAGATAACGAACATGGCGGGAGCCGAAGCCCAACCTTCGTGGGTTTCTTCTATCATGAGTTCGTCCTTGGAGGTGTTACAAACGACCATAATGCACGGGAAAGCAATTTACTCGTTAGCTGCCTTGTGTGCCGTGATCAGTTTGATCGGGGCTTTCATGATGTACAAGCTAAAAAGGAATGGTTTTTATTTATATGCGATCGCGCAGATTGGCCAGTTGTTTATCCTGCCGATTTATTCCGGTTGGAATAGCGTCGTGGTGATTTCCATGGCTATGTCCGGATTCTTGGCGTTGGTATTTATCATCTTGTATGGCTTGAATTATAGTAAGCTGAAGTATTGATAATTTGAACGTATATTCCCTTCTGAAAGGGATTTGTGCTTGGCATGATACATGTCATTAAACGATCATATAATAGTTACAAATAAAACGGATTAAATCGACTTTTCAATCATTTTCTTAAAAATTCATTTTCAATTATTTAATTCTTTTTCCTGAATCCCCGGCAATAAAAAAAATACATATCAATAAACGATCATTTCTTAATACAATCGTTTATGATGTTTGATACTTCTAAATCAGGGGGATGCACTGAAAGAGTGAATTATTTGAAGAGAGGTTTTCTGTTTTATATGTGCGCCTCTTGTATGTTACTCGTTCAATTTGTGATCTATCTCGTGAATAGTAATTATTGGGAATCTTTGAATTTTGTCGGGGGCTTTTATTATCTGATGGCGGCATTGGGGCAAGCTTTTCTTTTCAATTTGATCCCTTGGGTTATTTTATATATTCCCTTCACGTGGTGGCGGCAGATGCGGAAGGTCGGTACCATTCTGTTCACCTGTGCTATATTTTTATTGAACGTGCTGGCCTATCTGAACGGGATTGTTTTCCAGTTGTATAAATTTCATATCAACGGGTTTGTGCTGGATCTGGCTTTTGGTGGGGGAGGAAACCAGGTATTCGTGTTTAATAATACTTTGGTCTTGCATGGGGTTCTTATCGGGTTACTTATTTTGTTGTTTACTTTAGCGGTCGTTTTTATCGCTTACCGGTATGCCCGGTATGTTACTTCTAAACAGGTGAAAATCGGTATTTATCTTTTCCTGTTCTCCTGTATCGCTCCCCAGTTAACCCATGCTTATGCTGCTGCGGCTAACGTGAATTCGATCACGGAAGTATCGGCTTGTTTACCGCAATTTTATCCTTTGACAGCCAATCGTTTGATGTTAAAGTTGGGTGTGGTCAAAAAGGAGGACTTATATGTGAATAACCCGGATAAAGGGAAGGGGCATAGTTTCGTGTACCCCCTTCATCCGCTGGAAAAAGTGGATAGCGTGAAACCGTTGAATATTATTTATCTTATTCTGGATTCATGGAATTTCAGGACTTTTACACGGGAGTGTTGTCCTAACATCCGGGCTTTTGGTGATCGTTCCGCGGTATTTAATCGTCATTTAAGTTCCAGTAATGGTACGCGGGGTGGGATATTCGGTCTGTTTTTCGGTATTTCCGCAACATACTGGCAAGATTTTGAACGTACGGGTGTACAGCCTTTGTTTATCGAGAATTTACTGGAAAATGGGTATGATATAGAGACGTTCGCCAGTGCGACGCTTGTTAATCCTCCTTTTTATCGAATCGTCTTCGGAGACGTGAAAGATATTCGCAAGGAAACCCCGGGAGCAACTCCTTTTGATCGGGATAACAGGATCACGGAAGATTTTTTGAATTATTTGGATGAACGGAAAGAGGGGGATAAACCATTTTTTTCTTTTGTGTTTTATGATTTGTTGCACGCGATTGATATTCCGGCTCCTTATCGTAAGAAATTTCAACCCTCGTGGGATTACGCCAATTATCTGGCTTTAAATAATAATTTGGACCCGGAACCGTTCTTTAACCTGTACCGTAATTGTGCCTATTACGTGGATTCACTTGTGGGAAAGGTGGTGAATAAACTGGAAGCGAACGGGTTGTTGGATAATTCCGTGATCGTTATTACCGGGGATCATGGGCAGGAGTTTAACGAGAATAAGAAGAACTTTTGGGGACATGGAAGTGATTTTTCGAACGCACAGGTGCATGTCCCGTTTATCCTGTATTACCCGGGGAACACTCCCGGCGTGTACTCGCACAGAACGTCTCATTATGATGTGACGCCGACTTTAATGAAACGGGTGTTGGGGGTAAAGAATCCCGCGGAAGATTATTCTATGGGAAGAGATTTGTTTGATCCCGAACGCCAGCCTTTTCATCTGGCCGGAGACCCGCAGAATTACGCTTTTATCATGGATAACGTGATTTACGAGAAGAAAGTGGCTGGGAATATCCAAGTGACGGATTCTTTGTTGAATCGTCTTTCCCGGAATCAGATAAATTCGGGATTGCTGCTTAAAGCAATCGAATTCAAGAATATGTTTTTGAAGAAGTAGGGAGTAAACTCAAAACTTGCTGGTACTCATTTGAAATAAAAAAGCTGCTTGTACAAGCAGCTTTTTTATTTTGATTATCCTCCGAAGTTATCGTACATCACGTTTTCATCCGGAACTCCAAGGTCGTACAGCATTTTGGTTACTGCCGAGATCATCATAGGAGGACCGCAGAGGTAGTATTCAATATCTTCCGGGTTTTCATGATTCTTCAAATAATTCTCGAAGATTACTTGATGAACAAAGCCCGGTTTGTAAGCCACTCCGGCTGCGTCAGCCACGGGATCCGGTCTGTCGAGAGCCAGAGTCCAGTGGAAGTTCGGGTTCTCTTCTTGAATCTTGTTGAACTCGTCCACGTAAGGAGCTTCTTGCAAAGCACGTGCGCCGTACCAGAAAGTAACTTTACGATCGGTGTGCATCGTGTGGAAGAGGTTGAAGATGTGTGAACGCATGGGGGCCATACCGGCACCACCACCGATGAACATCATCTCGTTGTTCGTGTCTCTCAAGAAGAACTCTCCGTAAGGTCCGGAAATACTTACTTTATCTCCCGGTTTACGAGAGAAGATGTAAGAAGAACAGATTCCGGGGTTCACGTTGGCAAAACCACCGATAGCTTTGTCGAACGGGGGAGTTGCGATACGAATGTTCAGCATGATAATGTTACCCTCTGCCGGGGAGTTTGCCATGGAGTAAGCACGGTAGGTTGCTTCCGGGTTGTGCATTTTAAGATCGAACATTTTCATGCGTTCCCAATCCGCCTTGTACTTCTCGTCAATATCGAACGTCTTGAAGTCAACGTCGATTGCAGGCACGTCAATCTGAATGTATCCTCCGGATTTGAATTTCAAGTTTTCGCCTTCCGGTAATTTTACCACGAATTCTTTCAAGAAGGTAGAGATATTTCTGTTGGAAACCACTTCGCACTCCCATTTTTTGATTCCGAGAACTTCTTCCGGAATGTGCATTTCAATATTCTCTTTCACTTTTACCTGACAAGCCAAGCGCCAGTTATCGTGTTGTTGTTTGTAGGAGAAGAATCCCGTTTCGGTCGGTAGGATAGACCCTGCTCCGGATTCGACCTGACAACGACACATACCGCATGAACCTTTACCTCCACAAGCAGAAGGGAGGAAGATTTTGTTGTTTCCAAGGGTGGCTAATAGCGTGGACCCCGGTTCGGTTACCAATTCCTTTTCGCCATGATTAATGTCAACTTTCACCTCTCCTTTGGGAGTCAGTTTGGCTTTGGCGAACAAAAGCATGCCCACGAGAATCAGTGTTACGATGAGGAACACGATGACCCCTGACATGACAATTGTTGTATTTATTGCTAATAACATCATTTTTAATTTTAGATTTTATGATTTTAAATTTTAAATTGAGGACTCCAGAGAAATTTACAATCTAAAATTTACAATTTAAAATTACTTTACAGGTTAATTCCCAAGAAACTCATGAATGAAATAGCCATCAATCCGGTCACGATAAAGGTGATACCGATACCTCTAAGCGGGGCGGGGATGTTTGAATATTTCAGTTTCTCGCGAATAGCGGCGATACCCACGATAGCGAGTAACCAACCGATACCTGAACCCAAACCGAAAGCCGTTGCCTCTCCAATGTTAGCATATCCTCTTTCCTGCATGAATAGGGATGCTCCCATGATGGCACAGTTTACCGCGATCAACGGTAGGAAGATTCCTAACTGGTTGTAAAGTGCCGGGGCAAATTTTTCAACTACCATTTCCACGAGTTGCACGATGGCGGCAATGACCGCGATGAACATGATGAAACTCAAGAAACTCAAATCAATGTTTGCAGCGTTTTCACCAAGTAACCAGCTTAAAGCTCCGGCTTTCAACACGAAGTTATCCAGCAAGTAGTTTACCGGGACGGTGATTAATAACACGAATACAACGGCAATACCTAATCCGAATGATGTCTTCACGGTCTTTGATACGGCAAGGTATGAACACATACCCAAGAAGTAAGCAAAGATCATGTTATCAATGAATACGGACCGTACAAATATATTTAATAGATTTTCCATATCGTTATTTCACTTTTAGTTGACTATTTCTGTTCTATTAAATCCTTGTTCTTGGAACGGTGAACCCAAATGATCAAACCCACCAGCATCAATGCCATCGGGGGAAGGATCATTAAACCGTTGTTTTGATAACCCCAATCGTAGAATATTTGTGGGATTACTTTTACCCCGAACAAAGTTCCGGACCCGAGTAATTCACGGAAGAATGCCACGATCACGAGAACTAACCCGTATCCGAGACCGTTACCGATACCGTCCAGTAATGAAGGCCACGGTTTGTTTGCCAAGGCGAAAGCCTCGATACGTCCCATGATGATACAGTTCGTGATGATCAACCCGACGAATACGGATAATTGTTTACTTACCTCGTAAGCGAACGCTTTCAATACCTGATCCACCATGATTACCAATGCGGCAACCACGACCAACTGCACGATGATACGTATACGCGTCGGGATTGTATTTCTCAGTAGCGAAAGAATCACGTTAGAGAATGCCGTTACGGCTGTAACCGAAAGAGCCATCACGATGGCCGGTTCCATTTTTGCGGTTACGGCGAGAGCAGAACATATACCCAGAATCTGCACCAGAACGGGGTTATTTTTGCTCAAGGGGCCGAGTAGCAAGCCTCGGTTCTTAGCTGAAAATAATGTTTCTTTATCGCTCATTATTGTATTTGTTTTAAGAATTGTTCGTAACATTTTAAGTAGTCGGCGATCATCGTCTCAACACCTTTCGAGGTGATTGTTCCTCCCGAAATTGCGTCTACTTCATGAGCCCCGGTAGCGTTTCCTCCCTTTTTTACAGTGATGGCTTTTAACGTGGAGTTCTCGAAAATCGTTTTCCCGCTGAATTGTTCTTGGAAAAACGGTTGGGTGATCTCGGCTCCAAGTCCGGGAGTTTCTCCTTTGTGGTCGAACAGAACCCCGTAAACGGTATTCTTGTCTTCATTTAAAGAAATATATCCCCAAACCGGCCCCCAAAGTCCAACCCCGTAAGTGGGCAGGATGTACTTGATGGCACCGTCAATGTCGGCCACGAATACTGGGAATTTGACATCTGCTAATGCTTTGTCATCTTTGATCGTTTCTGAAAGCAATTTTCCGTCTTTCAATGCTTGTTGAAGTTCCGGATTTTTAAGTGCTTTCTGAAGTTTCTTACCTTCCGTCGGGATGTCCACGGCGAAAGCGTTTCCTTAGATAGCCTCACCCTTGTAGTTCAGAATGAATTGTTTCGTGATGATTTTGTTGAACAATTCAGCCGAAGTCTCCGGGGTAGAACTAACATTTACAGAACTCAGAATGTTTTGTCTCTTCTCGTTCTCTATATTCTCATCTTGGTATGGCTTTAGTGAAAGAGACACTATCGCCAGTATGGCTGCAACTACGACAACCAAAACGATGGAATAGATAAAGGTATATGTATTTCCTTGTTTGTTCATCTCGTTATTAATTTTAAATTTTAGATTTTAGATTTTAAATTCGTATCAGAATAAATTTACAATTTAAAATTTAAAATCTACAATTGCATCGCTTTAGCTCTTTTCAGTCTGCGCTTGATGTTACCTTGAACGACAAACCAGTCAATAAGCGGAGCAAAGGTGTTCATTAACAGGATGGCTAACATCATTCCTTCCGGGTAACCGGGGTTTAGCGTACGAATAAGGATGGCCATGATACCTAAAATGAAACCATATATCCATTTCCCTCTTTCCGTTTGTGCCGATGTTACAGGGTCTGTTGCCATGAATACGGCTCCGAAAGCAAAACCTCCCATGATTAAATGAGTAATCGGGGTGATTGCTGCGTACGGGTTGGTTGCGGGTAACGTGTAGTTAAGTAATAAAGCCATGCAGTAACCTCCGATGAAAGTGGAAAGCATGATTTTCCAACTTCCGATTCCGGTGGCAATTAACAAGATGGCTCCGAGCAATATACAGAAAGTTGACGTCTCACCCACGGATCCCGGGATCAATCCCCAGAACATGGAAGACATATCATAGGTCGTGGGTAGACCTTGGGCAGCCTCGGCAAGCGGGGTTGCTTGCGAGAACCCGTCGGGCATTCCGGCGATCCATACTTTATCCCCCGAAATCATGGAAGGGTAGGAGAAGAAGAAAAACGCACGGGCTAACAATGCCGGGTTCCAGATGTTCATTCCGGTACCACCGAAGATTTCTTTACCGATAATTACCGCGAAGGCAGTGGAAACTCCCACCATCCAAAGGGGTGCGTTTATCGGCATAATCATCGGGATCAATAAACCGGATACGAGGAATCCCTCGTTGATCTCGTGTCCCCTGATTTGTGCTGCAGCAAACTCAATACCCAATCCGACCACGTAGGAAACGACGATCATGGGTAACACTCTCCACAGTCCATAGAAGAATAACTCGAAGAAACTGGTATCGGACAAGGTCCCCATAGCGTTGAAATGCTGGTAACCCACGTTATAGATACCAAATAGAAGGGCCGGAATCAAGGCCATCACGACAATGATCATGGTTCTTTTCAGATCAATCGCGTCCCGGATATTACAGCCTGAAGATGTCGTGCGGTTAGGCACGAAAAGAAAAGACTCAAAACCCGTGAAAACGGAATGCAACTTGTATAGTTTGCCTCCCTTTTCAAATTTTGGCTTTTGCTTATCTAGATAGTTGCGTAAAAAATTCATCTTTATAATTTTAAATTTTAGATTTTAGATTTTAAATTTTGAATCGTGTCCCATCAAGGAATTGACAATTTAAAATTTGCAATTTAAAATTAGCTTAGTTCTTTTATCATTAACTCTATACCTTTTTCCAGTATTTCCTGTACCGGAGTTTTAGAGGTACAAACGAACTCGCATAAAGCCATATCTTCCGGGACAATCTCGTACATACCGAGTTGTTCCATCTTGTCCAAGTCCTCTGCCAGTACCGCTTTCAGCAGGTAAACGGGAAGGATGTCCATGGGAAGAACTTTCTCGTATTGTCCGGTTACCACGAAGGCTCTTTCTTCCCCGTGATAGTTGGCATCAAGAGTGTATTTCTTGTTCGGACATAAGAAAGAGGGGAAAGTTTTTGATATGGAGAATTTGTTGAAACCGGGAGTTGCCCAACCCAAAAATTCGTAATTATCACCTTCGGGGATAACGGTTACCATATTATTATAGAATCCGAGATAGTTCTCTTCAGTTACTTTATAACCCGTGAGTACGTTACCGGAAATAATACGTTGATGAACTTGATTCTTCAGTTTCCCGTTCACGATACAACCGATTTTTGCTCCCAGAATGGTTTTGTAGTAAGCAGGCTTTTCAACTTCTGAACCTGCGAGAGCAATCGTCTTGCGGGCGTCGAATTTTCCGGAAGTGAATAATCGTCCGATAATGGCAAGGTCCATTGCGTTTACCACCCAAACGATTTCCCCTTTGTTGATCGGGTTCAGATGGTGAATCTGGATTCCTGCATTTCCTGCCGGGTGTGGTCCCGCGAAATAATTTACATCCACGTTTTTCAGCTTGGCGAACACGGATGTTGAAGGCGTCCCTTCTTTCAAGTTCAAGTTCACGTTTTTACCGCATAATTTTTTTAAGCAATCGATTCCGGATTGGAGTGCGGTTAATTCATCTGCAAGAGTGATGTCGAAATCCGGAGCGAGAGGGGCGGAATCAAAACCGGACACGAATATCGCCTTCGGCATATCAGCCGGGGTTGCGATGATGTCGTACGGACGTTGTTTGATCATGGGCCAAACCCCGCTGTCAAGTAATTTTTCGATGATTTCGTCTCTGGAAAGTTTGTTCACGTCTGCAGCCCCGAAATCCTTGTATTGGATTTGGTCATCCGCTTTAACCACGACCTCCAGCAACTTCCTTCTTTCTCCTCTGTTTACGGTTTCGACTGTACCGCTAACAGGTGATGTGAATTTGACTTCAGGTCTGTACTTGTCGATAAACAACACGTCACCCGCTTTCACTTGATCGCCTGCCTTTACTGCAAGTTTGGGAGTAAGCAGACGGAAATCTGTTGGTTTTACCGCATAGAAATCACATCTCTCGATGTTTTTCACCAGATTTTCGGCTTCTCCTTTTAACTTGATATCAAGGCCTTTTTTCAGTTTTATAACCTTGGACATTGTTTTATTATGTTTTTGATATGTAGATAATTATTTCTAATTCACCCTGTAATTGTTTATTTTAAAAACACGTGCAAATATATAATCAATTATTGAATTTATTCAGTAATTCAAAAGTTAATTCATCCCTTTAGATGTTTTTTTTTACTGCTTGATTTCTCAAATAAATGAATGTTTGAATGAGGTGAGGTTTATTGATGAAATTCCCTTTTGGCATGGTATTTGTAGAAAAGAATGAGAAAACTAATGAGTACTAATTATCCAAAATGGTGATTGAATTATGAAAGGAATATTTTTTTGTTGTGTATTAGCAATATGGATGACTTCGTGCAAGTCGGCAAAGGAGAGCGTTTCTCTGACCGGGGTGAAATGGGTTGCGGAGAGTTTGAACGGGAAAGAGATTAAGTTCAAGGAAGGTGGGAGCGAGGTATTCATCACGCTTGAAAGCAGTGATAAGAAAGTATTTGGAAGGGCGGGATGTAATCGCTTTTTTGGTGTTTACGAACAAAACGAGTCACAATTGACTTTTAGCGGGATGGGGGCGACTAAGATGGCTTGTCCTGATATGGATATTGAAACAAGTTTTTTCAAGGTTCTGGAAGATACGAAGAGTTTTATCATAAAGAATGATAAGTTGACGCTGAAAGATAGTAATAACGTGATAGCGGTATTTAAAGCGCAAAAAGAAACTCCTAAAAAGGAATAAGACAAAGTTTATAGTTTGATTTTTCGTGTAGTAAAAAGAGTGTCAACATTTATTTTTGACACTCTTTTAGTTTATAAGTTTTTTTAAATCACTTCCGCGACAACAAAAGTACTTCCCCCGATGTATATCATATCCCGGTTGCTGGCGGCTTCACGGGCGGCTTGATAGGCTGCAGCAACTGTCGGGAAGGTTTCCCCGTGAAGATGATTTGCCCGGGCTTTCTCGGCTAAAGTTTTCTCATCCATAGCCCTGGGTATGGATGCTTTACAGAAATAGTAAATAGCGTCTTTGGGCAGGATGTGTAACACGCTGTCCACGTCCTTGTCGTTTACCATACCAATCACGAAATGAAGTTGTTCGTACGTGCAGGTTTTTAATTGGGCGACAATCTCGGTTAGTCCATCGATGTTGTGTCCGGTGTCGCATACCGTATAGGGCGTTTGTGATAATTCTTGCCAACGTCCAAGCAATCCCGTGTTGCGAATCGTGTTGGCTGTGCCGTTGTATATGTTTTGATCGGAGATGTGCAAGCCATTGTTTCTTAGGCTTAGAACCGTTTCCAGAACGGCCGGGATATTTTTTCGTTGATAAAGTCCTTT
>OJNL01002035.1_pt1 | contig 10504 bp, 10 predicted proteins | sample 1597581 | NCBI WGS metagenome assembly OJNL01 (sample SAMEA2452133, study PRJEB22498) | human gut metagenome | biome: human feces; feature: human gut; material: feces | place: Australia | collected 2012
ACTATAAATTCGGCGGCAAAAACCTCTTGTTCAAACTCAGCGTCGGAGCCTACAACGTCTATAATCAATCGAACCCTTCGTTCGTTTATTTTCAAGCAGAAAGCGCGGACAACCTGACCAAGATTATCCCGAAATCCAAGGTCATGCTCCCCTTTATCCCGTATGTTTCACTTCGAATAAACTGGTAATCAAATGAAAAATGGAATTTTAACCCTCCTGTTTCTCTCGCTCCTCTCCTGCATGCCGGAAGAGGAACTTCCCATGAAAGACATGGGTGAGATCTCCGGTTATTTCATCGAATGCTACTGCAAACCGGGTGAATTTTACACGTTGAATGCGGCCAAAGTCTCCCCGATCCACGAGATCATCGACCTGGGCGACCCGGTCAATCTGGATGTTTCCATAAAGGCTGACTCCATCATCAAACTTATCCCCACATTCAGCCCCTCATTCCTCGGAAATTTCAGGCACGACACCAAGTTCAATCAATTCGGGATCGACTCGCTTTACCTGAGCATCTACACACCTGAAAGAGAACACATCACGGCTAAAACCGCCATACCGGACCCCATCGCCATCTCTTCCTATTCCGTTTCCAAGGTGACGAACTCCGTCACGATCAGCTTCCCAATCTCATCCAATCCCATGCAGAATTACTATATATATAGCGTGCAGGCAAGAAAAGAAGGAGCCGTGGACGACAACCTGTTGAAAAAAGAAACCAGTTATCTTGACTTATCCCACCATACCGGGGGTGTCACGATTGAACGCACCATCAAATGCCAAGAAATCGCAGAAGCAGAAGCCGTCGTCATTCTTCTTTTACGTATCACCGAAGAGTGTTACAACTATCAAGTTTCTCTCTACGAGGCTAACAGCGCCAACCAAGGCAGCATCACCTCTCCCGTCCCGCTTATCGGGAACATACAGGGTGCGCTAGGGATATTCACCTGTTACACGGAAGATTACAAATTCGTATCCCGCGAAAATTTTCAATAACATATCCCACCTTACAAGACTCTTTAAACCCGATAAGTCCGGATGTGAAGCTGATTTAAGTAATCATTTGATTATCAAACCATGATCACTTCAGGACAAAATGCGGAAAAAGTATTTAAAATATATTTTTAAAATCCTTTTAAAACGCTATTCTTAGTATAGCGCTTTAATAGAGCTTTAATAGCGTTTTAATAGCGCTTTATATGAAAGTGATCCGGAACAAATCAGCTAGAATTAATTGATTATCCGACCATTACCTTAGCACGTCGGCATAAACAGGGTACGTCCCCCATACGAACGAAAAATACCCCCCGACCATTTACCCCCAAATAAATAATTCCGAAGTCAATCAAAATGCTCTGGAACAAATCTTTTCGCAGAATGTTTTGGAATTCACGTATTAATGTGTAATTTTGCCCCTCATTTTGGAGTGGAGTACTCGCTAAATTGTAAGGGATACCTTAGCCATGCTCTTTACAATGCACCTGTCTCCGTTGAAAATTATATCAGTTTGCCCGATAAACCTCGTTATTTTCAACCGGATAGAATGCCCAGAGTCCCCACGAAGAAATACAAACAGAAGTTTAATTTTTAATTAAAAAAAAAGTGGATCAGATTAGTTACAAAACAACTTATGTCAACAAAGCCACTGCACAGAAAGAATGGGTTTTGATTGACGCAGAGAATCAAGTTGTGGGACGTCTTGCCGCTAAAGTTGCGAAACTATTGAGAGGCAAGTACAAACCCAGTTACACTCCCCACGTGGATTGTGGAGACAATGTAATCATTATCAACGTAGAAAAAGTTATCTTCACAGGTAACAAATTAACAGACAAACAGTATCGTAGACACACCCAGTACCCCGGTGGTCAACGGATTTCTACCCCGGCAGAAGAAATGAAAAGATTCCCGGAAAGAATTCTGGAACATGCTGTTAGAGGTATGCTTCCTAAAAATCGCCTTGGAAGAGCTGTATTCAAGAACATGCACCTGTTCGTAGGACCGGAGCATAACCACGAATCACAACAGCCTAAAGTAATTGATATAAACGCACTTAAATAACAAGGTATGGAAGTAGTAAATGCAGTAGGTAGAAGAAAAACAGCGGTAGCCCGCGTTTATCTTAACGAAGGAAAAGGCAATATTACGATCAACAAGAAAAGCCTGGAAGAATATTTCACATTGCCTACCCTCCAATATATTGTAAAACAACCGCTTGAATTATTAGGTGTGTTGGGACAATATGACATCAAGGTAAACCTTGTAGGTGGAGGTTTCAACGGACAAGCTGAAGCTTTACGTTTGGGAATTGCCAGAGCATTGGTGAAAGTAAACGCAGAGGATAAATCAAAACTAAGAGCAGCAGGATTCATGACCAGAGATCCGCGTGAAGTGGAACGTAAGAAACCGGGACGTCCTGGCGCTCGTAAGAGATTCCAATTCTCTAAACGTTAATAGGAGTTTAGTATCTAAATTGGCGGGACTTCTGTGGAGAACTACCCGACAATTGATTAAATTTAAGAAAGTAAACTTTAAAGGAGACACAAAATGTCAAATACAAATTTCGACGAATTATTAAATGCAGGTTGTCACTTTGGACACCTTACCCGTAAATGGAATCCTAAAATGGCTCCGTATATTTTTATGGAGCGGAATGATATCCACATTATTGACCTGAACAAAACAGCTATCATGTTAGACAAAGCAGCCGCTGCGTTGAAACAGATCGCTAAATCAGGAAGAAAAATTCTGTTTGTTGCAACAAAGAAACAGGCTAAGGACATTGTTGCTGAAAAAATCTCTAATATTAACATGCCTTATGTTACTGAAAGATGGCCGGGCGGTATGCTGACCAATTTCCCGACAATCCGTAAGGCTGTGAAAAAAATGACCACCATCGACAAGATGGAAAAAGATGGTACTTTCGACCACCTTTCAAAACGTGAAAAACTTCAGATTTCACGCCAGCGTGCAAAACTGGACAAGAACCTGGGTAGTATCGCAGACCTGACCCGTCTGCCGGCAGCTCTTTTCGTAGTGGATGTTATGAAAGAACATATCGCGATCAAAGAAGCCAGAACTCTGGGAATCCCGGTATTTGCCATGGTTGATACCAATTCGAATCCTGATACGATCGACTTCGTTATCCCGTGTAACGACGATGCTTCAACCTCTATCAGCCTCGTAATAGACAAAGTTTCAGAAGCTATTAAAGAAGGCCTGACAGAACGTAAAGCAGAAAAAGACAAGGAAAGTGCTGACAAACCGGCTGCTAAGAAAGAAGAAAAAGTAGCTGAAAGCACCGCAGAAGTGGCAGCAACTGAAGAATAATTATGAATGATTTCCGGGATCGATTGTTTCGATCGATCCCGGAAATCAAAATAAAAAAGGAGTAAATCATGGAAATTAAAGCAGCTGATGTAATGAAGTTGCGTCATGCAACTAACGCAGGGATGATGGACTGTAAAAAAGCTCTTCAGGAAGCTGAAGGCGATTTTGACAAAGCCGTCGATATCATCCGCAAAAGAGGCCTTATCGTTGCCAGCAAACGTGCCGACAGGGAAGCCAAAGAAGGTTGTGTCCTGGCTGCTGCCGAAGGCAAAAAAGGCGCAATGGTTAGTCTGAACTGTGAAACAGACTTCGTTGCTAAGAACGAAAATTTCGTAAACTTCACACATAAGATTTTGGATGCGGCTTTAGCAAGCATGCCGACCGATAAAGATGCTCTTTTGGCATTGCAGATCGATGGCAGAACGATTGCAGACCACATTTCAGAACAAACCGGGGTTATTGGAGAAAAAATCGAATTGGCATTCTACGGTAAAATCGAAGCCGAAGATACTATCGCTTATATCCACCCGGGAAACAAACTGGCTGCATTGGTCGGTTTCAATAAAACAGCAGATGCTCAGGTAAAAAAAGACACAGCTATGCAAGTAGCTGCTATGGCTCCTGTCGCTGTAGATAAAAACGATGTTCCACAGAACATCATCGACCACGAATTGGAAATCGGTCGTGAAAAAGCACGTGAAGAAGGTAAACCGGAAGCTATGCTGGATAAGATCGCTCAGGGACGTCTGAACAAATTTTATCAGGAAGCAACCCTGTTAAACCAGGCTTTCGTGAAAGAAAACAAACAAACTGTAAAAGCTTATCTGGAAAGTACCGATAAAGACTTAACAGTTACCGGTTTTGTAAGATTCACCCTGAACGAATAGTTCATTTTTAAAATAAGAAAAAGCGTCCCGGATGGGGACGCTTTTTTTATGCCCTCTCTTTCCGGTCTTTCTCAGAAAATGTACCCATTCTCTTGAAACATTTTCTTCATACATCCGAATACTTAAAGAATTTACCTGCTTCTTCACAAAACAATGCCGCAGGAATATTTTTATGCAGCACCACCGAAATGCAAAACCGCTCATGAAACCGGTAAGATACATACTTATATTTGCCTGCTTTGTCCCCTTATTTCTATTCCGGGACTTCACCCCTAATAACGAATTGAAATACCTGAGTATAGCCGATGAAGCCCTCCGGGACGGACATCTGTTCACATTCTGGAATCATGGTACGGTCTATGCCGATAAACCCCCTCTATACCTATGGATCGTTATGCTGGGGAAATGGCTATGGGGTACACACAACCTGTTTTTTCTCAGTTTATTTTCCATAATTCCGGCGCTGTGGATCGTGTATATCATGAACAAATGGACAGCCGGAAATCTATCCGGGAAAATACAAAAATCCGGTTCGTATATACTGATAACCAGCGGTCTGTTTACCGGAGCAGCCATCGTACTGCGTATGGATATGCTGATGTGCCTGTTTATCGTTTTAGCGCTTTACACCTTCTATAAGCTCTATACAGGTATGGCGAAAACCCGGGATCGGTTTCTATTGCCTCTATATATCTTTTTAGCCGTTTTCTCCAAAGGGCCTGTCGGTTTTATCGTTCCCCTGTGTTCTATCGTAACATTCCTTCTCGTGAAAAAAGAAATCCGGCATTTTACCCGCTATATGGGCTGGAAACAATGGTGCTTGCTGTTGGGGTTGTGTTTCCTTTGGTTTGGCGCTGTGTATGCAGAAGGGGGAAAATCCTATCTCGACAATCTTCTTTTTCATCAAACCATAAATCGGGCTATCGACTCCTTTCATCACCAGGCGCCTTTCTGGTATTATTTTACAACGATATGGTATTCTTTAGCTCCCTGGACTCTTTTCTACATCGTTGTGATCCTGCTCGGACTAAAAAAGAAAACAATCAAAACCGATCTGGAAAAATTATTCCTCGTTACCATCGGGACCACTTTTCTATTGCTATCCCTGTTCAGCGGTAAATTGGACATTTACATGCTCCCCGTCTTCCCGTTTATCGCCTATCTATCGTTTCTCCTATACCCCAATGTCCCCCACAAATACCTATATTTCACGATTTTCCTTCCGGCAATTGCTTTCTCTCTGGCTTTTCCCGGTATTTTCATCGCCTCATATCATATCGACTTCCCGCTCTCCGATTATCCCCCGGTATATATCGCCGCCCTAATCCTTTCCCTCGGTGGAATCGGTAGCCTCATTTATCTGTTCAAAAAACAGCTACTCCATTCGGCGAATATAATTTCGGGCAGCATACTGCTTGCCATTCTCACCGGCTCCTTCGCCTTCCCGAAGCTAAATCCTTACATCGGATTCGGAGACTTAGCTTGTGAAACTGAAAAAATTGGAAAAGCGACAGATATAAACAGTTTCTTTTTTTATCGATTCAGAAGCGGAGAAAATATAGATAGTTATCTAAATCGGGAAATCAAGAATTGCAATTCAACCCAATTAGCAGAATTGGAAAAAACACAGGATTTCATCCTGCTTGTCAAAAATAAAGATTTAAAAAGCGATCGAGAACTATATCGAATTGTGAAAAATAAAGAAATTTATATAATTGGAGATTATAGTATTATTATATTTTATTTAAATAAATAATTTCATGATATTCATTATCGGTTTTTTAGCACAAATTTGTTTCTCTGCCCGGATATTATTGCAATGGATACTCTCCGAGAGAGCTAAAAAAGTGGTTTCACCTTCCATTTTTTGGAAGCTCAGTTTAGTCGGAGCTTATCTTTTATTCATTTATGGTTGGCTCAGAAATGATTTTGCAATCCTTCTCGGACAATTTATTTCTTATTATATTTACATTTGGAATCTCGATCAAAAAAAGAGCTGGAAGAGGATTCCCGCTTTTATCCGGTACTTATTTTTACTCACTCCCGTGCTTGCGGTCAGTTACGTTCTCTCCCGGCAACAAAATTTTATCGGGCAGTTTTTTAACAATGCCGACATTTCACCCGGATTGATTGTTTTCGGCAGTCTCGGACAGGTTATTTTTACCCTACGCTTCGTTTACCAATGGTTTTACTCTTACCGGAAACAGGAGTCGCTACTTCCCTTAGGCTTTTGGATCATCAGCCTTACCGGAGCCTTGCTTATTGTTTCTTATGCTTTCATACGCCGCGATCCCGTATTGATTTTAGGACAATCCACGGGTATAATTGCTTATGGCCGGAACATTTATCTGCTCTACCGGAGTAAAAAAGAAATTCCTGAATACACCAATGCTCAGGGTTAATTTTATATAAAATTGACACATTATTCGCAAATGAACGATTCACTAAACTCAACCCTATGAATAAAACAAGCTCATACCTTTTGACAATTATTGTGCCGGTATTCAATGAAGAAGGAAATATGCTCCGTTTAGAAAAAGAGCTGGCCCATTTTTTGCAAATTGCCGAAGTTCCTTCCTGCGTTCTGTTTGTCGATGACGGTTCAAAAGACAGCAGTCCCGTACTAATCAAGGAAATATGCCGGCAGCACTCCGATTTTTTCTATCTCGGATTAACCCGGAATAGCGGCCTGAGTGCAGCCCTGAAAGCAGGGATCGATTACACGCAATCGAAATATGTAGGCTATATCGATGCCGATTTACAAACCTCGCCCGAAGATTTCAACCTCTTGCTGAAGGATGTGGAAAACTACCAACTGGTGATGGGAATCCGAAGCGGAAGAAAGGACAGTTTCGTCAAAAATATGTCTTCACGCATAGCGAACGGGTTCCGCCGTTCCATGACGCACGACGGAGTGAAAGATACCGGATGCCCTTTAAAAATCATGCACACCGAAAATGCTAAACGGATTCCCTTTTTCACAGGTATGCACCGCTTTCTGCCTGCCTTGATTTTATTACAAAACGGAAAAGTGAAACAAATACCTGTGCGCCACTTTAGGCGAATGGCAGGAAAATCAAAATACAATTTACGCAATCGCCTTGTTGCGCCGCTAAAAGACTGTTTTGCTTATCGCTGGATGAAAAAGCGCTATATCAATTATGAAATTGCCGAAAACAACCTATCGACAGAAGTTTAAAACAGAAAATATTTTTCCGGAATGGACACTTACAAAAAAGTTCATATATCTCCTTTCCTAAAAATAGCTTTTTACAGGTAAAGAAGATCCGGACAGACCGGGATTCTGAATATTTTAAAAAACTTCTCGTCTGATTCCGTAAAATTGATTAGCTTTGTTCTACTTTTGCAGAAAGTGATATATTCTCTATTTACTGTAAATTATTTACAACTTGAACAACATAATTTTGTTGAGGAAATTAAATTTAATACAAGATGAAATATAAGCGTATCTTACTGAAACTGAGTGGAGAATCGTTAATGGGTGCTCAAAAATACGGTATCGATGTAACCAGAGTAGAAAGTTATGCCAGACAAATCAGGGAAATTGCCGATTTGGGGATACAGGTAGGTATCGTCATTGGAGGCGGTAATATTTTCCGGGGATTAAGCGGCACGAACAAAGGATTCGACCGGGTAAAAGGGGATAGTATGGGTATGCTTGCCACCGTAATCAATAGCTTAGCTTTAAGTTCGGCATTAGACAACGAAAACTGCAAAAACAAAGTCTTGACTGCTATTCGGATGGAACCGATAGGAGAATTTTATTCCAAAGCCAAGGCTGTAGAATATTTGGAAAGTGGTTATGTTACCATTTTCAGCGCAGGAACCGGGAATCCCTATTTCACCACCGATACGGGCAGTAGCCTCCGCGCCATAGAAATCGAAGCAGATGCCATGTTGAAAGGAACCAGGGTAAACGGCATTTACACCGCCGATCCGGAAAAAGATCCTTCAGCAACGAAATTCGATAAAATTACCTACGACGAAATTTATAATAAAGGTTTAAAAGTCATGGATCTGACTGCCACCACCATGTGTAAAGAAAACAACCTGCCCATCGTCGTTTTTAACATGGATGTCGAAGGAAACCTAAAAAAGCTAATGCAGGGAGAACCGATCGGGACTTTGGTGTATTGATGCACCAAGTCAAAATTAGTACATTCGATTCATGAGTATTCTTGAAAGCATAAACACTCCTGAAGACCTAAAAAAAGTACCGGAAGATTCTTTGATTGACTTATGCCAGGAACTTCGTCGGAAAATCATCGACGATTGCGCTGAAAATCCGGGGCATCTCGGCTCGAGTTTAGGAGTCATCGAACTAACCGTAGCACTTCATTACGTCATGAACACGCCCTACGATAACCTGATCTGGGACGTGGGGCATCAGTCGTATGCCCATAAAATCCTGACCGGGCGTAAAGATTCATTTAAAACCAAACGCCTTTACAAAGGAATCAGCGGTTTCCCCAGGATGACGGAAAGCCCTTATGATTCATTCGGTACGGGACATTCGTCCACTTCCATTTCCGCGGCCCTCGGTATGGCCATTGCAGCCAAACTCCAGGGGGAAACCGACAGGCTATCGGTGGCCGTGATCGGCGACGGCTCCATGACGGGAGGCCTGGCTTTCGAAGCATTGAACAACGCGGGTGTTTATGATTCGAACCTGCTTATTATCCTCAACGATAATAATATGGCAATCGATCCCAATGTCGGGGGATTAAACGAATATCTGCTGGATATCAGCACTTCGAAAACTTACAATAAAATCAAAGGCGATGTTTGGAACATTCTCGGCAAGCTCAACCGTATCAGTCCGGGCATGCGGAGTTTTATCCAAAACATTGACAATAGCATCAAATCGATGCTATTAAAACGCAGCAATCTTTTTGAAGCGATGGGATTGCGGTATTTCGGTCCGGTGGACGGCCATGATATCAACCACCTCATCAAAGTGCTACGCGACCTGAAAAACATTCCCGGTCCAAAAGTTTTGCACTGCATCACGGTAAAAGGAAAAGGGTTTAAACAAGCAGAAACCGATCAAACCGTCTGGCATGCCCCCGGCAAGTTCAATAAGGAAACCGGGGAGCGGATAAAAGAAACAGATCCTACCCGGTTTTTAAAATTTCAGGATGTCTTCGGGAACTCAATACTGGAGCTGGCGAAGAGTAATCCGAAAATCATCGGAATCACCCCTGCTATGCCTACGGGATGTTCCCTCAATATCATGATGCACGAAATGCCGGATAGATGCTTCGATGTCGGGATCGCCGAACAGCATGCGGTAACTTTCTCGGCAGGATTAGCAGCCAAAGGATTCGTTCCCTTTTGCAACATCTACTCTTCGTTCATGCAACGCGCCTACGATCAGATTATACACGACGTAGCGTTACAAGGCTTAAATGTGATATTTTGCCTCGACCGGGCCGGCTTTGTCGGATCAGACGGAGCCACTCACCACGGAGCTTATGACCTGGCCTATCTGCGCTGCATCCCCAACCTTACCATCGCAGCTCCTTTCGATGAAGAAGAGTTGCGCAACATGATGTACACCGCACAGCTCCCGGACAAAGGACCTTTTTCCATCCGTTATCCGAAAGGACACGGTTTTCTGGAAAATTGGCATACCCCGTTCCGGGAATTGGAAATCGGCAAGGGACGTTGCCTGATCGAGGGGGAAAAAGTGGCCGTTATATCTATCGGTAGCATCGGTAATAATGCGAAGCAGGCCATTTCGACATTCGATAAGAATCTCGTCGCCCTTTACGACATGCGTTTTTTAAAACCGATCGACGAAGTATTACTACACGACATTTTTAAAAAATTCCGAAGAATCATAACGCTGGAAGACGGAACAATTACAGGGGGATTGGGAAGCGCCGTAGTGGAATTTATGTCCGACCACCATTACACAGCCACCGTTATCCGGCTGGGAATCCCCGATCGGTTCGTTGAACACGGAACACAGAAAGAATTATATGCGGAATGTGGATATGACGAGGCGGCAATCGCCCGGAACATTCGGCAACTGCTTCAACTTGAAAACTGAATGGGCTATGGCTGCAATGATCATCCTGCCGGATACGGCTCAATGCCGGGAAAAATTAAGGATCAGGTTCACAGATCTTTCCACCGAAGAATTAGATCGTTTACTCCTTTCCTCTCCAGCCAAATTTTATAAAAAAGGAAGCGTCATTTACGAGGAAGGCACCAAAATGAAAGGATGCTATTTCATTTACAGCGGTATCCTGAAAATCTAT
>OJNL01002052.1_pt1 | contig 10412 bp, 8 predicted proteins | sample 1597581 | NCBI WGS metagenome assembly OJNL01 (sample SAMEA2452133, study PRJEB22498) | human gut metagenome | biome: human feces; feature: human gut; material: feces | place: Australia | collected 2012
GATTACAGAAAGAAGGGGAGAACAACATGAAAGATGTGGGAGAAGAAAAACGCTGGGTCTTATGCCCGTGGTGCGGTGCCAAGACGCGCTTGCAGATACTGCGGGAGACGGAATTAGTAACTTTTCCTCTGTTTTGTCCAAAATGCAGGCATGAGAGTATTATCAATGCAAAAAATTTTATCATCGAAACCAAACAGCCAGACGCTAAGACGCAGTGCTGATCGCAAAAACGATCATGCGCTGCGTCCTATTTTTTTGAAAGGAGCAACTATTATGGATGCAATTATTTACACCACCAACACCGGAAGTACCGGGCAGTATGCAAAGCTGCTGGCCCAGGAAACCGGACTTCCGGCATATTCCCTTGCAGAAGCGAAAAAACGGGTCTTTGCTGGTGCGGAGGTTGTCTATCTTGGCTGGATCATGGCCGGTTCGGTCAAGGGGTGTGCCGGGGCTGCGAAGCGCTATCAGGTGTGCGCTGTCTGCGGCGTCGGCATGGGACAAACCGGAACGCAGACAGACAGCGTGCGGAAAAAGTCAGAAATTCCAGCCAACATTCCGCTGTTCACCCTGCAAGGAAACTTCAATGTTAAAAAGCTACACGGTATTTATCGATTCATGATGGAGATCATGGTTAAAACAGTGGGCAAAGGTCTGGCCGCAAAGAAAGACCGCACGCCGGAGGAGGACGATATGCTGGATATGATGCTCCACGGCGGTGAGCGGGTCAAGGCGGAAAATCTAAGCGCCATTCTCGATTGGTACAGAGCGCAGCAATAAATGTTCTCTCGGGGTCTTTCTTACACCTGCTTTTGTGGATGATTTTCCGCTGTCTTAGAAAGGGGAATGAGATAAAATGAAAAATTTAATTATATATGTTCACGGAAAGGGCGGTTCGGCTGGGGAAGCTGAGTATTACAAAATGTTCTTTCCTAATAGTGAAGTAATCGGGTTTGATTACTGTTCGCAAACGCTTTGGGAAGCCAAGAAAGAGTTTTTTGCATTTTTTACCACACAGAGAAGTAGGTTTGAGCACATTACCTTGGTTGCAAACAGCATCGGGGCTTTCTTTGGGATATCCTCGCTGGATGAAACGCTGGTTGACCGGGCTTATTTGATCTCGCCAATCGTGGATATGGAAAAACTGATCTGCAATATGATGCAATGGTCGGGGGTGACCGAACAGGAACTTGCCTTAACATCCATTGAAACGGTATCTGCATTTGCCAAGCAGCACCATGCTGGCCTGACCGTCATGCCCGGCGGCGAGCACTGGTTCCATACTGAGGAACAGATGCAGTTCCTTGATCATTGGATCAGAGAATGTAATGCGAAAAATGTCTGCTGTTAATTATACAAAATCATTGATAAAAGAGAAGGAGAATAATTATGTCAGAAAAGAATATTATCATTCGTCTGGAAACAAAAGACGATTACAGAGCCGTCGAAAACCTGACCCGCGAGTCATTCTGGAATGTTTATCAGCCTGGCTGTATGGAGCACTATGTGCTGCATTGTTATAGGGATGACCCGGCATTTGTGCCGGATCTGGATTTTGTGATGGAACTGGGCGGTGAGATGATCGGGCAGATCATCTATGTACGGTCGGAGATCGACTGTGACGATGGACGAAAGGTGCCGATCATGACCTTCGGCCCCATTGGCGTTGCACCCGCATACAAGCGGCAGGGCTACGGGAAGCAACTGCTGGACTATTCCATGGAAAAAGCAAAGGAAATGGGCGCGGGTGCGCTTGCCATCACCGGCAATATTGACTTTTACGGCAAGTCTGGCTTTGTTCCGGCCAAAACCAAGGGCGTGTGCTATGCCGACGACCCGGATGCGGACTATTTTCTCATCAGAGAACTGACCCCCGGATTTCTGGACGGCGTCTCCGGCACTTACAAAGACCCTGAGGGGTATTTTGTCTGTGAGAAAGACCCGGACGGATTTGAACGGTTTGAAGCCACCTTCCCGGTAAAAGAAAAGCAGAAGCTGCCGGGACAGCTGTTTTGAAAATCCCGGTGGCGGTCTTACAGGAAAGCTGTTTCCAACTGGCAATAAACAGGATATTTTAGATGTGCCTGGATATGGAAAACTGCCTGTAACTCTTATTGACTGTGCCAATCCGGTAGTCATTTTTAAAGCAGAGGATGCAGGATTAAATGGAACAGAAACCTGTATAGGCGCCTGTTCCGTTTTTATTATGTTGCAGAAATACCTCTTGCTGTGCTGGGAGGGGGTGAGAGAATGTTTTAGATCCACCCCCCATCAAGCCCAATGATCTGTCCTGTAAGATAGGATTCTTTATAACCAAGATGATAAGCCAGATCAGCTACTTCTTCTGCTTTACCAAGGCGTCCTGCCGGTATCTCATCTACCAGTGCGATCAGTTCGTCTTCTTCCATCCACTGGTTCATTTCTGTGTCAATGGCACCGCAGGCAATAGCATTGACCTGGATGTTGCTTGGGCCCAGTTCTTTGGCAAGAGCACGGGTCAGAGCGTTGATGCCGCCTTTGGTTGCAGAGTAAGCTGCTTCACAGGAAGCTCCTGCAACACCCCATACAGAGGAAATATTGATGATCTTTCCCTGTTTTTGGTGTACCATATAAGGGATCGCCAATTTGCAGCAGTTAAAAACAGAAGTTAAATTCATATGGAGAATTTTATCCCAGTCTTCACTGCTCATATCCTGAAGCAGTCCGATGTAGGAAACACCGGCATTATTTACCAGTACATCTATACCTCCAAACTGTTTCTTTATCTTTGCGAACAGTTCTTTGCAGCAATCCATATCTCCCATATCTCCCATATAGGCAAGACAAGGTACCTGATAATTCTCAATTTCTTTTTTTGTCTGCATCAGGCGGTCTTCATTGCGGATGCAGCTGATGACTACATTATAGCCTTTCCGGGCAAATTTAATGGCAATGGCTTTTCCGATACCACGGGAAGCGCCGGTCACAAGTACAGTTTTTCTTGACATAAGCTCACGTTCCTTTCTGCATGTGTACAGTACTGTTTCTGTTCGCGTGTTCCACGATCAGTGACGCAGTATTTGCTCTTTCTATTTTAGCACAGAATGGAGAGGTTGGCATATATCTGGTTGATCTGTAAAGATAATTGTAAGAATTTGAAGTGCAACAATAGTAAAATCTATGCTATAATAATTACGAATTGGTTACAATATATTAAGAGATAATGAAAAAATAGACAGGAAACAATAAAAATGACATCACATATCTATGATCTGATCATAATCGGTTCAGGACCGGCGGGGCTTGCAGCAGCTGTGTATGCCCAGAGAGCCTGCCTGGACACTCTGATAATCGAACGATCTACGGTAAGCGGCGGACAGATATTAAATACCTATGAAGTGGATAATTATCCCGGATATCCTGGGATCAGCGGTTACGAACTGGGAATGAAGCTGCGGGAACATGCAGATCATCTGGGTGCGCAATTTAAAGAAGATACAGTTTTAAAAATAGAAGATAAAGGCCTGGAAAACTTAAAACAGGTCATTGGAATGAATGAAAACTATGAGGCAAGGACACTGATCCTTGCAACAGGAGCCGTTCATAAAAAGTTAGGCATTCCTGGTGAAAAAGAACTGACAGGAGCCGGTGTTTCTTACTGTGCTACCTGTGATGGTGCATTTTTCAGGAACAGGACCGTTGCAGTGATCGGCGGCGGTGATGTAGCAGTGGAAGATGCCATTTTCCTTTCACGTATGTGCAGTAAAGTCTATCTGATCCACAGACGGGGAAAACTCCGTGCAGCAAAAAGTCTTCAAAATCAGCTTTTCTCAAAAGGGAATGTGGTAATACTCTGGAATACAGAGGCAGAGGCTATAAAAGGTGATGGAGCAGTAGAAAGTTTATTGCTCCAGGATCATGTTACAGGTGAAAAGAAAGAAATTTCTCTTCAGGGCGTATTTATTGCTGTAGGAATACAGCCGGAAACAGCTGCTTTTGAAGGCGTTGTGGATATGGAACAGGGTTATATCAAAGCAGGAGAAGCGGGAATTACTTCTGTACCTGGTATTTATGCAGCAGGCGATGTGAGAACAAAAAAATTGCGGCAGATCGTTACAGCAGCGGCAGACGGTGCCAATGCAGTGACCAGCGCAGAGCAGTATCTGTCAGACTTAAAGAGAGGATAAGAGTACCGATGAACACATGGAAAAAATTACTGATCATCAGCGGAATGTGCAGCCTTGCAGGTGTGACACCGGCTTTTGCGTCCACAAATCTGGAAACCGGTTCCTCTCTTGCGGGAATTTCCGTAGCGTTAAATAATTATTATGCCGGAAATGCACAGCCGGAAAAGAAGCTGGCGTCATCTTACAATCAGTTGGAGGCAACAGAAACGAAAAAAAGCAGTGAAACAAAGACTGCAACAGAGACAAAGGCCGCAGCAACTGCAAAGGCAGAAACAAAAGCCCAGACCTCATCCGGAGCAAAAACAGAGACAAAAGCAGCGGCTTCTACAGAAGTAAAGGCAGCAGCTGTTTCACAGACAAAGGCAGCTTCTTCTGCCTATGATAATATTGCAGTATCTAAAGTAAGCGGATCTGTAAATATCCGTACAGAGGCAAATACCTCCAGTTCCATAACAGGAAAGATCTACAATGACTGTGCAGCAACGATCTTAGATACAGTAGACGGCGAAGGCGGAAAATGGTACAAGATCCAGTCCGGCTCTGTAACCGGCTATATTAAATCCGAATATTTTGTTACAGGCCAGAAAGCAGAAACAAAGGCAAAAGAAGTAGGAAAGACCTATGGAACAGTGGTAGATACCACCAGCCTTCGTTTAAGAGAAAGCCCGGATCTGACCAGCAAGACACTGACACTTTTATCAGAAGGCGCCCAGTATTCTGTTGTGGGACAGGAAGGTGATTTCTTAAAAGTAGCTGTGGATACAGACCTGGAAGGTTATGTATTTAAAGACTACATGAAAACCAGTGTAGAATTTAACAAAGCTGTTTCTGTAGAGGAAGAAAAAGCCAAAGAAGAAGACGAAGCCAAGCGTAAAGAAGAAGCTGACAAGGCAATGAAAGAGTTAGAAGCTGCAAAGAAAGCGGAGAGCAAGGCAGCAGAAACCAAAGCAGAGACGAAAGCGGAAACCAAGGCTGAGACAACGGCTGCAAAGAAAGAAACAACAGCTGCTCCAAAGGAAGAGACCAAGAAGGAAAAGACAAAAGAAACAGAGGCAGCCATAAAAGTGATTGCAGCCAATCCGGAAAAGGCAGAGGATGTGACAGTAGCTGCTCCAACTGTTAAACAGGAGACAAAAGCAGAAACAAAGGCAGAAACGAAAGCTGAGACAAAGGCGGAAACAGTAGCAGAAACAAAGACAGAAACCAAGTCAGAGGGACCTGGAGCAAAGAAAGAGACAAGCTCTTCCAAGAAGACAGAAAGTTCTGCTGTAGAGACAGCTTCCAGAACTGCACTGATCGCCTATGCACAGCAGTTCTTAGGAAATCCTTATGTATACGGCGGCACCAGTCTGACAAAGGGCGCTGACTGTTCCGGCTTTGTTATGAGTGTATTCTCTCATTTCGGTATCAGTACAGGACGCAGTTCCAGAGACCAGGCAGCAAGAGGAAAGGCAATCCCGGTCAGTGAAGTAAAACCAGGAGACCTTTTATTCTATGCCAGCGGCAGCTATATCAATCATGTAGGTATTTATGTAGGAAATGGAAAGATCATCCACTCCAGTACACCTGCTACCGGTATCTGCTATGCACCGTCTAATTACAGAACACCTTGCAAGGCAGTTACATTTTTTGACTGATCCTGTTGAAACGTAAAAGTACATAATCAAAATTAAATATGCATCATAATGCACATAAAAATGGGGGAGCCGGTTTTGGCTCCCCTGTTTGTTTTTATGAAGTTTTAAAAGTTTTTAGAATTCAGGTTCGATCAGTCCATAAGTACCATTTTTACGCTTGTACACTACATTTACCTGCTCAGTTTCGGAGTTCAGGAATACGAAGAAATTATGTCCTAACATTTCCATCTGAAGGCAAGCTTCCTCAGGATTTACTGGCTTCATAGCGAATTTCTTGGTTTTTACGATCTGAATATCATCTTCGTAAGCGGTATCTTCTTCATCCTCAATAAATGCCTGGGAGAATGCGATAGCTGCCTGCTTCTTGTCGATGAGTTTCTTTTTATATCTGCGGATCTGGCGTTCAATGATCTCTTCTACCAGATCAATGGATACATACATATCGGTGCTGCTTTCTTCAGCACGGATGGTGTTGCCTTTAACTGGAATGGTCACCTCGATTTTCTGTTGGTCTTTCTGAGCGCTGAGCGCTACGATCACTTCGGTGTCAGGAGTGAAAAAATGTTCCAGCTTTCCGATCTTCTTTTCAACGGCTGCTTTCAAACCTGGAGTTACCTCAATATTTCGTCCTGTTATGGTATAACGCATAATCATCAACTCCTTTTTCTGAGATATGCACATTATATCATGTTTATTATAAAATTACAACATAAAATCTCAAATTGACTAATAATTTATCTTAATTTTTTATAAAAAAAGTATATGTAGGGTGCAAATGGCTATTGAATTATTAATAGTGTACATGAAAAAATGTCAATAGTAACTGTGCATATTTTGATGAAAAACAGCAGATTTATGAGATATATACAAAAAAGAAAGGACAGGAAAATGTAAAAGGGGTGTAAAAAAGAACAGGGTAAAATATGTGGATAATGTGGATAAGTCGGTGTATAACTAGAAAATGCAGAAAAACCGATAAAAATCGATGTGGATAACTTTGGGGGAAAACTTTGTGGATAAGTGTGGACAATGTGGATGTGCACAAAATCGAACATACTTTTTGTGCAAGATGTCTGGTTTACCATAATATGGGGGGAAATGTAAACTTTTTATGAAGTCGTTGAATAAATCCCGCTCAAGTGTTACAATGTATTAGATTGTATCATAAGCGTACTGGCTGCATTTGCGGCACAGATGCAGGTTGAAAAGAATTTTCATTTATATAAGGAAGAAGTTAGGAGAACTTACCATGAACGTAATTGAGAAACTGTTCGGGACTCACAGCGAAAGAGAATTAAAGATGATCCGTCCGATCGTCACAAAGATCGAAAGTCTGCGCCCCGAAATGATTGCCAAGTCAGATGAAGAGCTGCGCGATCAGACCCGTATCCTGAAAGCAAAGCTGGCTGACGGAGCAACTCTGGATGATATTCTGCCAGAGGCATTTGCTACTGTCCGTGAGGCGGCAAGAAGAACACTGAATATGGAGCATTTCCCGGTACAGCTGATCGGTGGTATCGTACTCCATCAGGGCCGTATCGCAGAGATGCGTACAGGTGAAGGTAAAACCCTGGTATCTACCTGTCCGGCTTACCTGAATGCATTAAAGGGAAAAGGCGTACAGATCGTTACTGTCAACGATTACCTGGCAAAACGAGATGCTGAGTGGATGGGACAGGTACATCGTTTCCTGGGTCTGACTGTAGGTGTTGTATTAAACGACATGAACAGTGCTCAGAGAAAAGAAGCATATGCCTGCGACATTACCTATGTAACAAACAATGAACTTGGTTTCGACTACCTGCGTGATAACATGTCCATTTACAAAGAACAGCTGGTTCTGCGTGATCTGGATTACTGTATCATCGATGAGGTTGACTCTGTTCTTATTGATGAGGCAAGAACACCTCTGATCATTTCCGGACAGAGCGGCAAGTCTACCAAGCTGTATGAAGTATGTGACGTTTTAGCACGTCAGTTAGAGCGTGGTACTGTTTCCAAGGAATTCTCCAAGATCGATGCCATCATGGGTGAAGAGATCGAAGAGACCGGTGACTTCGTAGTAGACGAAAAAGATAAAGTAGTCAACCTGACTGAACAGGGCGTCAAGAAGGTAGAGGAATACTTCCACATTGATAACCTGGCTGATCCGGAAAATCTGGAGATCCAGCACAATATCATCCTTGCACTTCGTGCCAACAACCTGATGTTCCGCGATAAGGACTATGTAGTAAAAGATGACGAAGTCCTGATCGTTGATGAATTTACAGGACGTATTATGCCAGGCCGCCGTTATTCTGATGGTCTGCATCAGGCGATCGAAGCAAAAGAGCATGTAAATGTACGTCGTGAAAGCCGTACACTGGCTACCATTACTTTCCAGAACTTCTTCAATAAGTTCGCAAAGAAGGCAGGTATGACCGGTACCGCTCTTACAGAAGAGAAGGAATTCCGTAACATCTATGGAATGGACGTTATCGTGATCCCAACCAACCGTCCTGTTATCCGTAAGGACTTAGATGACGCTGTTTATAAGACCAAGAAAGAAAAATATAATGCAGTTGTTGAAGAAGTTGTAAAGGCACATGAGAAGGGACAGCCGGTTCTGGTTGGTACCATCACCATTGAGACTTCCGAACTTCTCAGCAAGATGCTGACCAAGAAGGGCATTCCTCATAAAGTCCTGAATGCAAAGTTCCATGAATTAGAGGCTGAGATCGTTGCAGATGCCGGTATCCATGGTTCCGTTACCATCGCTACCAACATGGCAGGCCGTGGTACCGATATTAAGCTGGATCAGGAGTCAAAGGATTTAGGCGGCTTAAAGATCATTGGTACAGAGCGTCATGAGTCCCGTCGTATTGACAACCAGCTGCGTGGACGTTCCGGACGTCAGGGAGACCCAGGTGAGTCCAGATTTTACCTGTCCCTGGAAGATGACCTGTTAAGACTGTTCGGTTCTGAGCGTCTGATGCATATGTTTGAGGCAATGGGCGTACCGGAAGGTGAGCAGATCGAGCATAAGATGCTTTCCAATGCTATTGAGAAGGCTCAGATGAAGATCGAGGGCAATAACTACGGTATCCGTGAGCAGCTGCTTAAATTTGACGAAGTAAACAATGAGCAGCGTGAAGTTATCTACAAAGAGCGCCGCAAGGTTCTGGATGGGGATAACATGCGTGATCTGGTTCTGAAGATGATCACTGACATTGTAGAGAATGCAGTAGATATGTCTGTTTCTGATGAAGATACAGCAGAGAAATGGGATCTCACTGAGTTAAACAATCTCCTTCTGCCGATCATTCCATTAAAGTCTGTTGTACTGACAGATGAGCAGAAGAAGTCCATGAAGAAGAACGAATTAAAGCACACCTTAAAGGAAGCTGCCATCAAGCTGTATGAGACAAAGGAAGCTGAATTCCCTGAGCCAGAGCAGATCCGTGAGATCGAGCGTGTGGTTCTTCTGAAGGTTATTGACAACAAGTGGATGTCACATCTGGATGATATGGATGCTCTCCGTGAAGGAATTGGCTTACAGGCATATGGCCAGAGAGATCCGGTTGTTGAGTACAAGATGCAGGGCTATGAGCTGTACGAGGCTATGATGGCTGCGATCCAGGAAGAAACTGTACGTATCCTGTTCCACATCCGTGTAGAGCAGAAGATCGAGAGAGAGTCTGCTGCCAAGGTTACAGGTACCAATAAGGATGCAACTCCGATCGCTCCAAAGAAACGTGATGAGCAGAAGATCTATCCAAACGATCCATGCCCATGTGGTTCCGGAAAGAAATATAAACAGTGCTGCGGACGTATTAAATAAGTCCTATATGAACGAATTGAAAAATCTTCCTGCGTGGCAGTAAACCATGCAGGGGGATTTTTGCAAAATAATTAAAAATTTATAATAAGAAAGCGGGTGAAGCTGTGGTTGAGTTAGACAATTTTAAATATACGTTATCAACGTATGACAAACCATTAGTGGAAGTGAGGGATTCACTTTGACCTGGATAATAAGGTCAGACGAATCGACGAATTAGATAAATCCATGGAAGAGCCGGGATTTTGGGATAATCCGGAGCGCTCTACCAAACTGGTGCGGGAAGCAAAACACTTAAAAGACGAAGTTGATACTTTCCGTGAACTGGAGCAGGAATATGAAGACATCCAGACCATGATCCAGATGGGTTATGAGGAAAATGATGCTTCTCTGATCCCTGAGATCCAGGAAATGTTAGATCATTTTTCAGAGACCCTGGAAAAGATGCGTATGAAGCTTCTGCTTTCCGGCGAATACGATGGCTATGATGCCATTTTACGTCTGAATGCAGGTGCAGGCGGAACAGAGTCCTGTGACTGGTGCAGCATGCTGTACCGTATGTACTGCCGTTGGGCTGAGAAAAAGGGCTTTAAGGTAGAAGTCCTTGACTATCTGGACGGTGATGAAGCAGGTATCAAATCTGTTACCATTCAGATCAGCGGGGAAAATGCCTATGGCTATCTCCGTTCCGAGCACGGTGTACACCGTCTGGTACGCATTTCCCCGTTTAATGCAGCAGGCAAGAGACAGACTTCTTTCGTGTCCTGTGATGTGATGCCGGATATTAAAGAA
>OJNL01002057.1_pt1 | contig 10385 bp, 7 predicted proteins | sample 1597581 | NCBI WGS metagenome assembly OJNL01 (sample SAMEA2452133, study PRJEB22498) | human gut metagenome | biome: human feces; feature: human gut; material: feces | place: Australia | collected 2012
GCCACACCAGAGCAGTCCCTTTTTCACATTTTCCCAGATTTTTCCAGATCCTGTTTTCCCAGGATTTACATAATATCCTGATGCATCAGATGCTTAATTCTCTCCTCATTCAGTCCCTTGATAACCTCAACTGCCATGCGGACGGTGCTTTCTACATCTTCGATAGCACAGAAATTATAGTGGCTGTGTACATAACGGCTTGGAATGCCAAGTACCAGGGTTGGTACGGCTTTTCCTGCAAGGCTGATCTTGCCTGCGTTAGTGCTGCCGCCTCTTCTTACTGCGTCCTGGTAGGTGATACCCATGGTATCGCCCAGTTCATGTGCATACTCTAAGAATGCAGGATTGGTAATATAACTCTTATCCATGCAGCGGATCTGTACGCCTTTATGCATGCCGCCCTGGGATTTTTCAGGGCTGTAGTAGAAGTCATCTGCAGGAGAGCCTTCAAATACGATAGCCAGATCCGGCTGGACCTGTGCAGAGGTAACGGTCGCACCTCTCATGCCAACCTCTTCCTGGGAGGCAAAAGCGCCTACTACCTCTACTGCCAGGTCATCCTTTACTGCCTGCAGTGCTCTTAATGTGTGGATGATGCAGGCACAGCCCATACGGTTGTCAAAGGCCTTGCCAAAGCATAATCCATGCTCTTCATCATACTCGAATGCAACTTCCGGAGCAGCCGGATCACCGATATTGATACCGAAGCTTTCCATTGCCTCTTTTTTGCTGCATGCGCCTACATCTAGGAACATTTCACGGATGTCAAGCGGTGCGCTCTTTTCTTTATCCGTCATAAAATGCACCGGACGGGAGGTGGTGATGCCCTTTACCAGCTTTCCGGCTCTGGTGCGTACCAGTAAGGTATGTGCCGGGATACTTGGCAAGTCCATTCCACCTAACATGATCAGGCTTAACAGACCATTTTCCATGATCCCCTGTACCATAAAGCCACACTCATCTGTATGGGCATCCAGCATCAGCACCGGCTTTTTTCCATTTGCATTTCCGCCGATTCTTGCGTATACATTATTCATGGCATCGTTGGTCAGGCTCATGCCTGTGCAGTGGTCCCTTACCGCCCTTACTACATCTTCCTCAAATCCGCTTGGGCCAAAGGCATTGGTCAGGTCCTTTAATACATTGATATCAATCATGTTCATATGTTCCTCTTACAAGAAGAGTTCCTCCTTCCATCATCTTACGGCCGCCTGCAATGACGGTATCTAAGGTTAAGTCATCTTTGATCAGCAGGATGTCTGCGTCAGCACCTGCCACGATATGACCCTTTTTCTTCTCGATCTCCAGCGCTTTGGCAACATTGGATGTAAAATAGGTCAGTGCCTCAGCAAAGTCAAAGCCGCCTCTGGTAACTAAAGAACACATCTGTGCATACATATTTCCCACATCCGTAACACCGATCTCTTTTAACATGCCTGCCTCATCGTAGCTGGACCAGCTTCCCTGACCGTCAGAGCTGAAGGTAATGTGATCCATAGGAACATCTGCTGCCTTTGCCTCTTCAAGAAGTGCAGGCATTGGATCATGTCCGATGACCGGCTCGCCATTTACAAAGTCTTCACAGGTAATGTCAATATAACCGCCCATTTTTGCCAGCTTCAGTCCATCCAGATACAGTTCATGGTTGCGGCTCATATGAGTAGGCTGGAAGGTCTTTACCGGGATATCAGTCTCAGCCAGTGCCTCAAATACAGGCCCTAATTTCTTCTTTCCGCTTCCCATATGTAAAACGATAAATCCAGGCTTTCCGCCGATCATGCCTGCAGTACGCACATCACTTCCTAAACGGATCAGCTCATCTACAGAGATATTTGGTGCCCTGTGGTCAGAAAGAGCCAGTTTCAAGCCCATAATCTCGTCTACAAAGGCAATATCCTTCTTTACACTTCCTGTTAAGGTCACCGGCGGATAACCGTAGGCACCGCAGAGAGCATAAGCAGTAATGCCTTCTTCCTTTAATGCCTTTACCTTCGCTAACAGGTTTTCCACACTGCGGGACATATCATCTGTTCCAAGAAGCCCTAAAACAGTAGTGATACCAGCCTTTAAAATAGAAGAAAGCTCAACCTGGGGAGTTCTTGTATGGAAGCTTCCTTCTCCGCCGCCGCCTGTTACATGAACATGACGGTCGATCAGACCTGGGGTTAAGCGCATTCCTTTTGCATCGATGACTTCACAGCCAGTTCCCCCTTCCAGGTTATCTCCTACTGCCTCGATCTTTCCTCCGCACACTAAAACATCTTTGATCCCAAGGTGTTCCGGTGCGTATACATCAGCCTGTTTCAATAATATCATAGTTATATTTTCTCCTAAATATATTATATGTTCTCTCGGAATCTTTCTGTACCTGATTTTGTGAGAAGATTTTTTGTCAGTTGTACCCAAATTTCTGAGGCGTACGCGGTGCGTACGTTGATGAAATTCGGGTGCGACTGGCGGAAAATCGGCCACAAAGGCAGGTGCAGGAAAGACTCCGAGAGGACATCCAAATTTTCCAGACGCAGCTGCGTCCGGACCGGATATCCATCTTTTACTTTTCTTTGTAGAAGTCCGGTACGACTTTTTCATGGTACTCTGCTGCCGCCTGACGAAGGCTTTCATCTAACAGCAGGTCAAGACCGGTCATTGCCAGTCCCTGTGCCCCCTTGATGCAGATCTCATCTGCAGTCGGTTCTGCTGCTGCTTTGGCATATTCTTTGGAATGTGCCGGGATCTCTTCATCTGTAATAGACAGGTAATCGTGGATCGCCGGGATCTTAATAGACACATTTCCAATGTCAGAAGAACCAAAAAGCAGTTTTGGATCCGGCAGGCACATGCTGATACCTACACGGGCCATATTTTCCTTAAAATCTTCACAGATCGGCAGACATGGATATCTCTCTGCATAAATGGGTTCTGACTCGATCCGGACCTTTGCCCCTGTAAGGCTTTCTGCACGTTTTGCACAGCCGATGATCATATTCTGAAGCTCATCAATACGCTTCATGGTAGCCGCACGGATACAGAACTCCGATTTGGAAAATCCCGGAATTACGTTAGAAGCAGTTCCGCCCTCTAAAATAACACCGTTTACATTGTCCTCTGTTTCAAATAACGGACGCAGCATATCGATCTGGTTAAACACGCTGATAGCCGCTGTCAGGGCATTGATGCCAGTTGCCGGTGCAGAGGAATGGGCAGACTGTCCTGTAAAGGAAATGGTAAGACTTCCGGAAGCTCTTCCGTTCCGGTTAATATAGTTCCTGCTTTCACCGCCACAGGTGGGATGGATCATCAGTGCAAAATCCACTCCATCAAAGCCGCCCCGTTCCAGCATAATAGCCTTTCCGGCACCTCCTTCTTCTGCAGGAGTTCCAATGATCCTTACTTCTCCTGCAATTCCCATTTCCACAAATATTTTTGCCAGAGAAGCAAATGCACCGGAAGCACAGGTGGCGATCACATTGTGACCACAGCCATGTCCTACTCCTCTTAAGGCATCATATTCTGCCAAAAACGCCACTACCGGGCCTCTTCCCGTTCCTTTTTTCACTGCCTTAAAGGATGTTGGCAGATCACAATAATCTCTTTCTGTTTCAAATCCCTGTTTTTCCAGAAAATCACATATCTTGGCAGATGATTTAAACTCCTGAAAACCGATCTCCGGCTCATCATGAATACTATGGGAAAGCTGTATCAGTTGCGGTCTTAACCGCTCTGTCTCCTCACAGATCTTTTTCTTCCATTCATCCACAGAGATTCCTTTTATTTCTGTCATGATCCACACCTCCAAAAAATAAAATGTGTATACAAAAAGCTGCAGACGTATCCAAATGGCGCCTGCAGCCTTACTTAATTACAGCTTAAAGCAGATGACAAGCAGCCATATGTCCTGGTTCTACTTCACGCAGCACCGGCTTTTCCTGACTGCAGCGGTCGGTAGCATATGGGCATCGGTCGCTGAAATAACAGCCCTTTGGAAGGTTTACAGGGCTTGGGATCTCTCCCTTTGCATCAATTCCCTGAACCAGCGGCTTTTCGCCTACAGTAGGAACTGCTGCAAACAGCACCTTGGTATACGGATGTACCGGATTGGTGAAAAGGGTGTGTTTATCTCCCATTTCCACAATACTTCCCAGATACATAACGCCCAGTCTGTCACTGATGTGGCGTACAACTGATAAGTCATGTGCAATAAACAGATAAGAGAAATTAAATTCATCTTTCAGATCCATTAACAGGTTTAAGATCTGGGCCTGAATGGATACGTCCAGAGCGGATACCGGCTCATCGGCAATGATGAACTCCGGATTTACAGCTAAGGCTCTTGCAATACCAATACGCTGTCTCTGTCCGCCGGAGAACTGATGAGGATATCTTCCAGCCTGCTCCGGTCTTAAACCAACACGGGCTAAAATACTCATGCAGCGTTCTCTTGCTTCTTCTTTGGTCTTTGCAATGCCATGGAACAGAAGAGGTTCCATAATGATGTCAGCAACTCTCTGTCTCGGATTTAAGGATGCATAAGGATCCTGGAAGATCATCTGCATACTCTTGCGGTAAGGAAGAAGCTCATTTGGTCCTAAGTGGCTGATATCTTTTCCTTTATAGAGTACCTGTCCGGAGGTTGGCTCCAGGAGACGGATAACGGTTCTTGCTGTAGTAGATTTACCGCAGCCGCTTTCTCCTACCAGACTGAAAACTTCCCCTTTTTTGATCTCAAAGCTTACATCATTTACAGCGTGGACTACTTTATCTTCTTTTACAAGCTTTCCCTTTTCAAAACGAAGGGACTGCAGGAGGCCTTTTGTAAGGTGGAACTCCTGACATACATTTTTCACTTCAATGAGTGTCTCAGATGTTTCCATTTATGCTTCCTCCTGTTCTTTTTTCTTTAACAGTGGGAAGTGACATGCAGCCATATGGCCCGGTCCCACTTCCTGCATCTGCGGCTTTTCATGGCGGCAGATCTCCTGGCAGTATTTGCATCTTGGTGCAAAATAACAGCCTTCCGGCAGCTCAAACATATTTGGAACCATACCGGGAATATAGTCCAGACGGTCTCTGTCCTCATACAGCTTTGGAATGGAATTTAAAAGTCCCTCAGTGTATGGATGTGCATTATGATAAATAATATCCTCTGTCTTTCCGGTCTCTACCAGTTTTCCGCAGTACATAACATTGATCTTGTCAACCATCTGGGATACAACTGCCAGGTCATGAGTGATCAGCATCAGAGAGGTATTATGCTCCTTCACCAGCTTTTTCATAAGCTTTAATATCTGTTCCTGAATGGTAACATCCAGGGCAGTAGTAGGCTCATCTGCGATCAGCAGCTTCGGATTGGTAGCCAGTGCAATGGCAATGATAACACGCTGGCGCATACCGCCGGAAAACTGGTTTGGATATTCTTTTAAGCGTTCTTCCGGATTTGGGATGCCTACTGCATGGAGCAGCTCAATACAGCGCTCTCTTCTCTGTGCCTTGTTCATCTGTGGCTCATGAAGGATCAGCACCTCTTCCATCTGTCTCTGGATGGTATAAAGAGGATTTAAAGATGTCATAGGATCCTGGAATACCATGGAAATGTCTTTTCCACGGATCTTTGACATATCTTTTTCACTGATCTTTGCCAGGTCTTTTCCATCAAACATGATATGGTCTGCATCAACCACACCTGGATCTTCTACCAGCTTTAAGATAGAGAAACTGGTAACAGACTTTCCGCTTCCGGACTCGCCTACGATACCTAAGATCTCACCTTCTTTTAAGCTGAAGCTTACATTATCTACTGCTTTTACCACGCCCTTGAAGGTGTGAAAATATGTTTTTAATCCCTGTACGTCTAATAATACTTTATCTTCCATACCGCACCTCCTATTTCAGATTCGGGTTCAGCTCATCTCTTAAGAAGTCACCTAAAAGATTAATACCGAATACGATCAGCATGATATACAGACCTGGGAACACAGATGCCCACCACAGGCCTGAGAACAATACATCAAAACCAGTTTTTACAAGCAGTCCCAAAGAAGGCTGTGTGATCGGCACACCAACACCTAAAAAGCTTAAGGTTGCCTCTGTCAGGATAAAGCTTCCGATCTGGATGGTCGCCAGAACGATAATGGAATTGATAACGTTTGGAAGTACATGTTTTATAATGATAATACTGTTTGGAAGGCCGATGGTACGTGCTGCTTCCACATATTCCATTTTTTTAACGGAAAGTGTTTCACCGCGGACTGTTCTTGCATAAGTTACCCAGCCTACCATAGTCAGGGCAATCATCAGTTTTCCAACGCCGCGTCCAAATACGGACATGATGAATAATGCGATCAGCATAGATGGGAAAGACAGCTGTACATCTGCAATACGCATGATAACAGCATCTACTTTGCCGCCAAAATATCCTGCTAACAGTCCCAGTGTGGTGCCAATGGCACAGGAGCAGATCATGCCTACCAGACCGATCATAATGGAACTTGCACTACCATAGATAATGGCACTTAAAATATCACGGCCCTGTTCATCACTTCCCAGAAGGAATCCGGCTTTTCCGCCGTCTAACCATACAGGTGGAAGATAAGAATCTGCCAGACTGATGGCAGTCAGGTCGTATGGGTTCTGCGGAGCTATGAAACGTCCAAATACTGCAACCAGGATTGCAACTACCACCAGGATACTTCCGATGATGGCTGGAATATTGTGTTTATAGTGATAGAAAAACTCAGACTTTAAAAAGCTTTTCCACCATCCTGTTTTTTCAATGGTTACTTTCTCTTCCATGTTCATCACCTCAATTCAATTCTAGGATCAATGAGTGTATACAAGATATCAACGATAAAGTTCAGCACCACAAACATGCAGGCTGCCGCCATCAGATAAGCCACGATAATAGGTCTGTCTGATTTATTAATAGCATCAATAAGCAGCTTGCCCATGCCAGGCCATGCAAAAATGGTCTCTGTGATGGTGGTGAACGCGATCATATTTCCCAGATCCATACCAAAAATAGTAACGACCGGGATCAGCGCATTCTTTAAAGCATGTCCAAAAAGAATGGACTTGGCAGGAACACCTTTTGCTCTTGCAAATTTAATATAATCCTGACGCATATTTTCCAGGATACCGGAACGGGTCAGTCGAAGCATGGTAGCCACATTGGTCAGAGCCAGTGTTATTGCCGGAAGAATGACATAACGGATACCACCGGGAGCAAAAATACTTAAAGCTACATTTCCCACCATTACCGTATTTCCACGGCCGGAAGCCGGAAGCAGCCTTAAAACAACTGCAAAAATGTAGATCATCATCATGCCGACCCAGAAGGAAGGAAGAGAAATACCTAAAATAGAACCGGACATAATAAGCTTGCTGCTAGCTCTCTTAGGATAAGCACCTGCATATACACCTAAAGGAATGGCAATACACAGTACAAGACAGGCTGCAACAGCAACTAATTCAAGAGTCGCTGGCATACGTTCAAAGATCAGATCCATGGCAGGTTTTCCATATATATAAGATTTACCAAAATTGCCGTGAAGCACATCTCTGATAAAAATACCATACTGAACTGGAAGGGGCTTATCAAGTCCCAATCTGGCTCTTGCAGATTCGATCTGTTCAAGGGTTGCATTTTCCGGTACCAGCATATCAACTGGGTCACCGATAAAGTTGGTCAGCAGAAATACGAGAAGAGATACTATAAAAAGTACCACGATCATCTGCGCAAACCGTTTTACAACATACTTTATCATAAAATCTTACCTCCTGTTATCATCAGAGTATCTAATATTCCTTTTATCCTCATCTTCATCACCGTCAGCTGCACACGCAGGTACAGAGAGGATGTTTGGGCTCCGGCGGATTCCGGAAGCATATTTTAATGAAAAGGAGCCGTTCAATTTTACACGGCCCCTTTACTTTGTTACCTAACTTTTATTTGTAAGAGAACTCCCATGCATATACATACTTGTTCATTCTTGGGGTGTAATTTAAAGTATCCTTGATCGCATATGTATCCTGCTCAAAGTGAAGCGGAATGTATGCATAATCTTCTCTTGCGATCTTGTCAGCCTCTGCTACCAGTTCACCTCTCTTGGTATCATCCATCTCAGTGAATGCCTGATCGATCAGGGCATCTACCTGCGCGTTGGAGTAATGTCCTCTGTTGACACCGCCATTACCTGCCTCACGGTCATAGGTGTAAAGCATATCGTGCATAAGAGAAAGTCCATCACCAGAAGCATCAGACCATCCGGTCATTAAGAACATGGATTTATTCTCAAGTGGTTTAATGTAGCTGAAGAAGTTAGCCTTTGGCATCAGGTTTAAATTAACCTTGATACCTACTTTTTCAAGATAACCTGCTACTGCCTGGGCGATCTGCTCATCGTTCATGTAACGGTCATTTGGAGCATCAAAGGTTACTTCAAAACCATCTGGATATCCAGCTTCTGCTAACAGCTCTTTTGCCTTTTCAGGATCATATGCTTCACGGGTAACTTCGGTGTAGCCTACATAATCTTCTGGAACAACAGAGTTCATTTCATATGCGCATCCATTCATGATGTTCTTGATAATGGTTCCTTCATCAATTGCCAGATACATAGCCTGTCTTACTTTGACATCAGACATCGGATTTTTCTGTCCAGGGAACAGAGGAGAATCCTCACGGCTGTCCAGGTTCAGGTAGATCTCACGGAGACCCTTCTGCTTGATCACGCTGATACCCTCAGTTGCATCCAGACGGTCAATATCTCTTGCAGATACGTCAATAGTAAAATCAACATCGCCAGTCAGCATGGTAGCGGTTCTGGTTGCTTCATTTGTAATAGGACGGAAACGTACATTCTTAATAGCCGGAACTTCGCCCCAGTAATCTTCGTTTGCTGCCAGGTCGATATGGTCTTCCTTAACCTGCTCTACGAATTTGTAACGGCCGGTACCGATTACATTGTCAGCAACCTGCTCTTCTGTGCCAACTTCTGCAATTTCCTGTTTTAATACATACAGCTGGGCAACGTCAAACAGCATTAAAGGGTTTGGTCTTTCAGTCTTAATAACAACGGTATTTGCATCAGGCGCTTCCACAGACTCAAAGCTGGATGTGTAGCTGCTGTATGCAGATGGGGAATCAGGATTGGAAGCCAGTTTGATGGATGCAACAACGTCGCCGGAATCCATTACATCACCATCATGGAACTTAACGCCTTCTCTTAAATGGAAGGTCCAGGTTAAACCATCCTCAGAGGTCTCCCAGCTTTCTGCCAGACAAGGACCAAAGGACATATCTGCATTCTGGGCAACCATTGCCTCATAGATATGAAGCATGATCTGGTTTGTAGGTCCCTCATCATATCTGTATGGGTCCATAGACAGTACATCAGATGATGTAACAATAACCAGGCTGTCCTTTCCAGAAGCGTCTGCTGCAGTCTCTCCTGCTGCTTCACTGCCTTCTGCTGCGCTGCCAGCAGCTGCTGTAGTGCTGGATGCAGAAGATCCGCCGCAGCCTGCAAGGCTTGCTGCCATTGCTGCTGCAAGTGCTACTAATAAAGCTCTTTTCTTCATTTTTCATATCCTCCTCTATCTTACTTACTTTTTCCGCCAGCCTTCCTCACTGAAAGACTATATAGAAAAAGCAGGGCACACTTCTCGCATGCACAGTTCCCTGACTGTTTTCAAAGCGCCCTTGCTTTAGTGACCATTTTATACGATTCTTTATATCACTGTCAAATGTCCGTACAGAAAATACAACACTTTTCTTATTAAAATTTATTTTTTATTGTCTTTAGGTTGTTTTATTTATTTTATTGATATATAATCAACCTAATAAGGAGGATTACTTATATGAAGCATAAACTATTGATCCTGACCCGGAATCCGGTGGCAAAAGTAGGGATTGCCTCTTACCTTTCTTCCCTTTTTGGACAATACCTCACCATTGTGTCTACCAGAATTGCTGACCTGACGCCAGAGGATATGGAAGATGCAGGCTGTATCCTGTATACAGCAGGTGAATTAAAAGAGCAGATGCCTTTTTCCATTCCGGATTCTGTAAAACAGCTGGTATGTATGCGCACATTTAATCACACTTATCTCCAGCGCATCCTTCAGATTCCGCCGGGATCTTTTGTATACCTGGTCAATGATACAGTGGACACCACCTATGAGATCATGGACCAGTTAAAAGAATATGGCTTTTCCCAGTATCATTTTCTTCCCTATCTTCCGGGGATCGAAGAGGTGCGGGAAGATATCCAGTATTGCGTAACTCCCGGAGAGGTACACTTAGTCCCTTCTTTTATCCGCCAGGTAGTAGATATCGGCAACCGTATTGTAGACATTTCCACCATCAATGAACTGATCGCCGTATTTAA
>OJNL01002074.1_pt1 | contig 10304 bp, 7 predicted proteins | sample 1597581 | NCBI WGS metagenome assembly OJNL01 (sample SAMEA2452133, study PRJEB22498) | human gut metagenome | biome: human feces; feature: human gut; material: feces | place: Australia | collected 2012
AGATAATGGATTGGCTGGCCTTTTTGCTGGGCATTATTCAAGTAAGTCTCGATCTCCTTGAAAGGACGGACCTCCTTGATACCTGCGGCCTCGCTCTTCTCTTTTAGGGTGGGCTGCGTACCCATCCATACAATCGCGTCTATAGTCAACTCATCGCCAAAGATGATCTCCTTATCGTTATCGATATCGATGATAGCGGATAACCCGGCGTATGGCAATCCGAAGAAATACAAGAAGGTAGAGTCTTGACGGAAGTGATACGTATTATCGGCGTAGTTCATCCCACTCTCGTCGTTTCCAAGGAATAGCAACAAACCGGAACCTATGGTTTGTTTCAGCTTAGCCCGGCGGGCCATATAAGTTTCTTTACTGAACATAAGGATTATTTTTTGTTAGTGTACCAAAGATAGTAATTAATGTAATATACTAGGCCGACATTCGAAATTATTTCTTACATTAGCCCATGTAAAATGTAACCTCTGGTACCTTATGAAGATTCAAAGAATTCAAGAACTTACCGATGCCTCCATCGTCTGTGGCTCAGAGAAACGGGAGAACGATGTGCAGTGCGCTTTTGCCAGCGATCTGATGAGTGACGTGCTTACGCTGGATTGTGGTGATGTGCTGTTGGTGACAGGACTTTGTAATTTGCAAACGATCCGTACCGCGGAGATGGCGGAAGTTTCTTATATACTTTTCGTGCGGGGGAAGAAAGTAACCCCGGATATGCTGGAGCTGGCTCGTGAGAACAATATGGTTCTTCTGGAGACGGATCATTCTATGTATCATACGGTCGGAGAGCTTTATAGTGCGGGGCTCCTTCCTATATATTAAGAAAGGAGGTCGTGAGATATGCTATTTAAGTTTGAGTTGGAGGGTGGTAATTTCTCGAAGGCGGGTTATGCGTCTAGCCAGATAAAGAAGGTCTTGAAGCAATTGGCTATCGATCCCCGGATCATTAAGCGGGTGGTCGTGGCGCTTTATGAGGCGGAGGTGAATATCGTGGCTCACGCTTGGAGAGGAACGGTTGTCGCTGAATTGGACGCTGATAAAATATCTTTGGAACTGAAGGATGAAGGGCCCGGAATCCCGGATATATCGCTAGCTATGCGTGAAGGGTATTCGACGGCATCCGAGGCCGTGCGTGAAATGGGATTTGGTGCCGGAATGGGACTTCCAAATATGAAGAAGAACGTAGATGAATTAACGATCGAGAGCCAAGTAGACGTAGGTACCACGGTACGTATGGTCACATGGTTTAATAAAGAAGGAGCGTAGACCATGGAGGAAGCTAATTTTTATCATGCCTTGAAGATTGACAATGACCGCTGTATAGGCTGTACGCATTGCATGAAAGAGTGTCCTACGGGAGCGATCCGTATCCGGGATGGTAAGGCTTTGATCCATAAGGATTGGTGCGTGGATTGCGGCGAGTGCTTGAAATCGTGCCCGACAGAGGCTATCTATGTGGAGCAGGATGACTTCCAGCGTATATTTGATTATAAATGCAGGGTAGCGTTGATGCCCACGGTATTTATCGGGCAGTTCTCAAAGTATACGACCGAGAAGGAAATTATCAGCGCCGTTATGGAACTGGGCTTTACCCATGTTTTCCAAGTAGAGTTTACCGCCGATATGATCCATAAGGAAATGGTACGGCAGATGGAAAACGCCGAGGAAAAGCCGGTGATCAGTTCTTTTTGCCCCGCTATCGTCCGGTTGATACAAGTCCGTTTCCCTGCGCTGGTGGATAATATCTTATTGGTGAAAGCGCCGGTAAACGCCTCGGCCACTTATTATCATAAGATATTGGAAGGGCAAGGTGTTCCCTCGGAAGAGATCGGTATCTTTTATGTTACGCCTTGCGCGGCGAAAATCGCGGCGTTGAAGGGAGCGGAAGGTTATTCATCTACGATCAAAGGCGTGATAAATATGGATACCCTATATAATAAGGTATACCATATTCTTAAGAATCGCCCGAGAGGATATGAGCCGGAATGTGAGCTTCCTCCGCCATTAACGAAAAAAGAATGGGAAGCAAATCTAAAAGAAAACAGGCAAACTGTTGATGCAGAAGAGATCCATAATGTGATCGATTTCTTGGAACGAATGGAAACGACCAGCGAGGTACGTAACGTAGACTTTCTGGAACTGAGGGCTTGCGACCGTAGCTGTGCCGGAGGTGTATTAGCCGTAGCGAACCGTTTCCTCACGGCCGAGCGTATCATGAAGCGATCCATGAACCGGGATAAAGTACCGATGATATACGCCGCCGATAATTTCGAGGCTTTATCCTATTTGAGGCAGCATATTACGATCCGTCCGGTGCAACCGAATCCCAAACGGTTGTACGATGGAACGATCGATGAGATGCTGAAGAAAATGGAGCAAGTGCGGAAATTGATGTGCTACCTACCGGGAATCGATTGTGGCGCTTGCGGTAGCCCGAACTGTCAAAGCTTGGCTGAGGATATCGTACGCCACGAGGCTCAATTCAGTGATTGCGTATTTATGCAACGTAATATGGAGAAGCACGGTAAACTAGACCAAGAGCATGCCTTCCGTATCGTTGAGAAGACATGGGGGAAAGATCGTTTAAATAAGGATTGTTATAAGAAAGGAGCTAAATATGAAGGTTTGTGATTTAGTGAAGATGTTGAATCTTACTGTATTTTGTGGAGAAGAGGGCCTTGATACAGAGATAACCGGAGGCTATACGAGCGATTTATTAAGTGATGTCATGGGACATATCGAGGAGGGTATGCTATGGATTACCATGCAAACCCATCAGAATATACTGGCCGTGGCTACTTTAAAAGACGCCTCCGCTGTATTGATCGTGAACGGAACCTCTCCGGATGATGAGACCTTACAAAAAGGTAGGGAAGAGGCTGTCCCTCTTTTAGGAACTACACGCTCCGCGTTCGAGGCTTCCGGTATGATTTACCGCTTATTACAGAATGAGAATGGATGAAACAGTATTTAGCTGATTTACATATCCATACTTGCCTGTCGCCATGTGGCAGTCTGGAAATGAGTCCATCGGAGATCGTGCGTCGTTCCTTAGCGAAAGGTTTGGATGCTATTGCCATTACGGACCATAATACGACCTTACAATGCCCGGAGATTCAATCCCTTGGCGAGAGATTCGGACTAAGGGTCTTTGCGGGCGTAGAAGTTACGACCCGTGAGGAAGCGCATTGTCTGGTTTATTTCCCGACCGATGAATCCCGTAAGCGATTCCAACGATATTTAGAAGAGCATCTCCCTCCAATTCCAAATGATCCGGAACGTTTTGGCGATCAAGTTTGGGTGAATGCGGAGAATGAGATTCTAGGAGAAGTACCCTATCTTTTGCTCTCCGCCTTGGATCAAAGCGTAAACCAAATAGCCGCTCAAGCACGTAAGGTGGATGCTCTATTTGTAGCCGCCCATGTAGAACGTCCGTCATTCAGCTTGATCAGTCAATTAGGTTTTATAGACCCCTGCTTATCTTTAGATGCTATTGAATATAATAATCAGCAAAGATACAGTAAGTTATTGTCTATTCACGGGTATTTGAAAGAGCAGACTCAATACTCAGCCTCGGATGCTCATTACCCCGAACAAATAGGTACTCAGCCCTCCATTTGGCAAACGGAGGAATTAACCTTCGATGGCTTACGAAAGGCTTTTGATCAAAAAGACAATCACTTAATTTTCGCCTCTCATGGATAATCTCTCGTTTCATATCACGGATATAACCGCTAATAGTATCAGAGCAAAAGCTTCTGATATAGAGATAGATATACAGATAAAGGACACATCCATATGTATTCGTATCGCGGATAATGGCTGTGGTATGGATCCGGAAACAGTCTCTCTGATCCGTAATCCGTTTTATACGACTCGCACGACACGAAAAGTGGGTCTAGGCTTACCTTTCTTGATACAAAACGCGGAGCAAACAGGCGGGAATGTGGAAATATCTTCCATACAGGGAAAAGGTACGGTAGTTGTTGCTTGTTTTGTCTCATCTCATATTGATTGTCCGCCTTGGGGAGATTTGGCGGGTACAATGGCTATGCTTATAGGCAGTAATCCGGACATAAACATTCATTTCTCATATCATTCAGATCTGGTTTCATTTGATATCAGTACGCGAGAGCTTAAAGAAATCCTAGAGGACATGCCATTAAGTCATCCGAAAGTCATGCTTTATTTGAAGGAGTTAATAGCGAATCAAATAGTTGCGTCAAGCTGAATTAATCTTTTCATATAGGTGATCTGATCTTTTCACAGCTGTGATACGATCTTTTCACATCCATGAAACAAACGTTTCACAGCCGTGAAAAGATCTGTGTCTTTACTCAAAGCAGCTACAAGCTTTGCTTGAATGCACTAATTTATCCTTATCTTGCTATTAATTTTATAATTCCCATTATGTTTAATAATATTATGAACGATCAAAAAATGACTACTCCGATACATGATACACAAATAAAAAACCGCCTAGTAACCTTATATTACTAGACGGTTCCATTTATTCTGAAAGAAGAAATTACTTATTCATCTCTGCTTCAATAGCATCGAATTTATCACCCATATTCAAGTTGTAGTAAATACCTCTTAAAGCGGTCATATATTCTCTTTCTTCTGGTTTCATTTGGTGAGCTTTCTCAAAGTAAGGAAGAGCTAGCTTAAAGAATTCCTTAGCTTTGCCTAATTCCTCTTGATATTGTTTTGCGTCGTTGATCATATTAGCCTCACCTTGCTTGTTTACACCTTGGTTGTAATATACACGACCTAAGTTAGAGAGAGATTCGATATAGTCCGGATTGATCGCCAATGCTTTCTTGAAATACTCTTCAGCTTTAGCGTAATCTTTCAAACCAGTCTCATAAACACGGCCCATTACATCGTAAAGCTGTGGATTGTTAGAATCCTTAGCGATAGCTGTGTTCAAATATTCAATAGCTTTCTCATTTCTATTAGAATAGATGTAATTGTTTATAAGGCTCATTAAGAAATACTGTTCCTCAGGGAATTTATTCAAACCTTCTTCCAAAGTCTTCTCTAAATTCACGGTATCCTTAGCTTGCTCATACTCATAGCATAAGTATTGATATACCTCGCTTGCTCTATAATCCGTATTTTTAGCACGCTCTAACGCTGCGATAGCTTTTTGAGAATCGCCAAGTTGGGTCGCTGCTACAGCGGCATAGAACTGAACTGTCATGAAGTTTGAATCTCTTTCAGCGACAGCCTCACCTTTAAACATCGGCATATCAGATATTTTCAGGTATTGCTCGAAGAAATCGTAAGCTTTGTTATAATCTTTCTGATCGAAATAGTAAGCACCACCATTGATGTAATATACGTGGTTTGCTCCTAGGATACCTTTGATATCTTTCGTGAACTTAGGTTTAACTTTTCCTTTTTCATTAGGAAGTTGATCTAACTCATATGCTTTCTCAAAGTATGGCAAAATACTACCCAATGCCTCGTACATAACAGGCTCGTCCGGTTGTTGGCCCAAGACTTGTTTAGTTCTTTCGTTGCTGAACTGTTGATCCTCGATAAAACCGGCAACATACCAAGTTTTAGCGTCATCCTTTGTTTCTGGATTTTCCAAAGCTCCTTTAATAAGAGTTCTAGCTTCCGAGAAATCAGGAGTCGAACCCTTAGCTATACTTTGAGCCTCATTTACAGCTTTTTTCTGTGCAAAAGAGACCGATGCTGCGACACATAGTGCCACTGTTAATAATACTCGTTTCATTGTGATAGTAATTTTGAGATTAATATTTCTATTTGTTTAAAATTATTCAGTTATTTCTTCGTTATCATTTTGTTCGTTATCCTCCTCTGATTCCGGTAGATCAACATCAGTACCTAGACTAGCTTGATTCTCACTGAACTCTCTTCCCTCATTCTCTTGTCTGGCTTCTTGTTCCGCTTTTTGCTCGGCTATCTCCTCTTCACTCTCAGACAATACTTTACATACAGAAGCGATTTCGTCGTTGCGCTTTTCTAGATTAATCAAACGAACACCTTGAGTAGCACGTCCTATTACGTTTAAATCGGCCACTTTCATACGGATAGCGATACCCGACTTATTGATAATCATTAAATCGTTCTCGTCCGTAACATTCTTGATGGCAACTAATTTACCGGTCTTCTCCGTGATATTAATGGTTTTTACGCCTTTACCGCCACGATTCGTTATACGATAATCCTCGATAGAGGAACGTTTTCCATATCCCTGCTCTGATACGACGAGTACGGTCTCTTTTTCCTTGTCCTTGATACAGATCATACCAACGACTTCATCGGTATTATCCTCGTCCAAAGTCATACCTTTCACTCCGGAAGCCGTACGGCCCATTACACGTACCGCGCTTTCATGGAAACGGATCGCCCGGCCGTTACGGTTCGCTATGATCACCTCGTTGTTACCATTCGTCATACATACTTGGATCAAGCCATCGTCTTCACGCAATGTAATAGCGTTCACACCGTTTTGACGAGGACGGGAATAGGCCTCCAACAAGGTCTTTTTGATCACACCTTTTTTCGTACAGAATAATAGGTAATGAGAATTAATGAATTCCGTATCGGTGGTTAATTTCTTAACACGTATAAAGGCTTGTACCTTATCATCCGGCTCGATATTCAGAAGATTCTGGATCGCACGCCCTTTAGCGTTCTTAGCTCCTTCCGGAATCTCGAATACCTTCAACCAATAACATTTACCTTTTGCCGTGAAGAATAATAAGGTCGCGTGCATGGATGCCGGATAGATATACTCAACGAAATCCTCGTCTCTAGTCTCGGAACCCTTCGCTCCTACACCACCACGGCCTTGGGCACGGAACTCGCTTAACGGGGTACGTTTGATATATCCCATATGAGATACGGTAATGATCATCTCATCATCCGCGTAGAAATCCTCCGGATTTAATTCCTCAGAGGCGTAAACGATATCCGTCTTACGTTCGTCGCCAAATTTATCCTTGATTTCCAATAATTCATCTTTGATAACCTTCATGCAAAGGTCCTCATTCTCCAGAATCTCATTCAAATAAGCGATCAACTTCTCGATCTCCTCATATTCCGCACGCAATTTATCTTGTTCCAGACCTGTCAACTGACGAAGTCTCATCTCGACAATCGCACGTGCTTGAAGCTCAGATAAAGAGAAACGTTCGATCAAACGCTCGATAGCCTCTTGCGGGCTCTTGGAAGACTTGATAATCGCGATTACCTCGTCTATATTATCGGAAGCGATGATCAAGCCTTCCAATATATGGGCTCTCTCTTCCGCTTTCCTCAATTCATATTTTGTACGCCGGATAACGACCTCATGACGGTGCTCAACAAACGCCTTGATTAAGTCTTTTAAGTTAAGCAACCTCGGACGGCCGTTCACCAAAGCGATATTATTAACGCTGAATGAGGATTGCAGAGCCGTAAGCTTATACAATTTATTCAGTACGACACTCGAGTTCGCGTCACGTTTCACGTCAACTACGATACGCATACCGCTACGGTCGGACTCGTCATTGACATTGGAAATGCCATCGATACGCTTCTCGTTTACCAGGTCAGCGATATACTTGATCAACTCAGCCTTATTTACCAAATAAGGAATCTCGGTAATAATAATCTTCTCATGATTATTCTCCACCTCAATCTCGGCTTTACCGCGAAGGATGATACGTCCCCTACCCGTCTCGAAAGCGTCTTTCACGCCTGCGTAGCCGTAAATTGTAGCGCCTGTAGGGAAGTCCGGAGCCTTGATATATTGCATTAAGCCCTCTACCTCGATATCTCCCTTGGCATCGATATAAGCGATACAACCATCTAATACCTCGCTCAAGTTATGAGTCGGCATATTCGTAGCCATACCAACGGCGATACCCGATCCACCATTTACAAGTAAGTTAGGAACACGAGTCGGCAATACGGTCGGCTCCTTCAACGTATCATCGAAGTTAAGCTGGAAATCTACCGTGTCCTTATCGATATCCCGGAGCATTTCTTCGGCGAGTTTACTCAGTCGTGCCTCTGTATAACGCATAGCGGCAGGACTATCACCGTCCACTGAACCGAAGTTACCTTGTCCGTCTACTAACGGATAACGCATAGACCATGTCTGGGCCATACGAACCATGGCGAAATATACAGACGAGTCGCCATGTGGATGATATTTACCTAAAACTTCACCAACTATTCTCGCAGATTTTTTATAAGGTTTGTCGGATGTGTTACCCAGTTCATTCATTCCAAATAAAATACGGCGGTGAACCGGCTTAAAGCCATCCCTAACATCAGGAAGAGCACGTGAAACAATGACAGACATTGAATAATCAATGTATGCCGATTTCATTTCCTCTTCGATGTTAATCTTAATAATTCTGTCTTGATCAACCATTTAGTTTTATATTAATTACACTCAATATCTCACCTCTGAAAAATTGCACTAAGGTAAGGTTTTTCCGTATACTACGAAAGAATTTGTCTTGAAATTTTGAGCCTTCGGGCTTTTCAAGGCTTATTAAGGAATAATGGCACGAAATTTGATGATAGTTGGAATAGATTATGTAACTTTGCGTAATCAGTACATATATAATATAGTATGAAAAATTATTCGAAAAGATTGATTGACGTGATTGAGTATAGCCGTGAAGAAGCGGCTAGGCTCCAGAATAGCTATATCGGGCCGGAACATTTGATGCTAGGCATCATCCGGGAAGGCGAAGGCGAGGCAATGCGTGTCTTGCGAGAGCTACATACCGATCCGATGGATATTAAACGCAAGATTGAGCAAGAAATAAAGAACACATTCGATTCTGAGGATTCTGTCCAGCATGAGATCGCTATAAGTAAGACTACAGAACGTGTCTTGCGTATGAGTATGCTGGAATCTCGTTTATTCAAGGAAGATGAGACCGATACGGAACATCTTCTATTGGCGATATTGAAAGAGGAGTTTAATGTTGCTGCCAAGGTGTTGAACGACGCGGGTATTACTTATCGTTCCGCATATAATATATTAGTAAGCGGAACCGGTTTGAACAATATGGAGGAATTCGACGAGATCAGCGACGGATATACGGATGATGACGAAGATGACGAGGACGAAGGTTTCTCCTCTCGTCGTGAGGCATCTCGCCCCTCTTCCGGTGCTGGAGCGGGAGCCGCTCAACCGAAATCCCCTAATGATACACCTGTTCTGGATAACTTCGGAACGGATATGACACGTGCTGCCGCAGAAAACCGTCTAGACCCGATTGTGGGACGTGAGAAGGAGATCGAGCGTTTGGCCCAGATATTAAGCCGTAGGAAGAAAAATAATCCGGTATTGATTGGTGAGCCGGGTGTGGGTAAGTCGGCTATCGTAGAGGGATTGGCTTTACGCATTATTCAGCGTAAGGTTTCCCGGGTGTTATTCGATAAGCGTGTGATTAGCTTGGATATGGCTTCTATTGTCGCCGGTACGAAATACCGCGGACAATTCGAGGAACGTATTAAGGCTATCTTGAATGAGTTATCGAAGAACCCGAATATCATCCTCTTTATCGATGAGATTCATACGATTGTTGGCGCTGGTTCCGCTTCCGGATCTATGGATGCGGCGAATATGCTGAAACCTGCGTTGGCTCGTGGTGAGATTCAATGCATTGGCGCTACTACTTTGGATGAATATCGTAAGAATATCGAGAAAGACGGTGCGTTGGAACGTCGTTTCCAGAAAGTGATCGTTGATCCGACTACGGCGGAAGAAACTTTGCAGATCTTGCGTAATATCAAACCTCGTTATGAGGAGCACCATAACGTGATCTATACTGAAGATGCTTTACAAGCGTGTGTAAAATTGACAGAAAGATATATCAGTGACCGTAATTTCCCAGATAAGGCGATCGATGCTTTAGACGAGGCCGGTTCCCGTGTACATATATCTAATATCATTGTTCCGAAAAGTATCGAAGAGCTTGAGGCAAAGATCGAGGATACGAAGAATGAGAAATTAGCGGCCGTGAAATCTCAGAACTTTGAGTTAGCCGCAAGTTTCCGCGATAAGGAGCGTCAGTATTTATTGCAACTGGAGGCTGCGAAAGCTAAATGGGAACAAGAGCTTCAAGAACATCGGGAGACCGTTGATGAAGAGAAGGTCGCTGAAGTTGTTGCCATGATGTCCGGTGTACCTGTTCAACGTATCGCTAAGGCAGAGAATGTCAAGCTTCTGGAAATGGCGGACGTATTGAAAAGTAAGGTGGTTGGGCAGGATGATGCTGTTCAAAAGATCGTAAAGGCAATTCAAC
>OJNL01002082.1_pt1 | contig 10270 bp, 7 predicted proteins | sample 1597581 | NCBI WGS metagenome assembly OJNL01 (sample SAMEA2452133, study PRJEB22498) | human gut metagenome | biome: human feces; feature: human gut; material: feces | place: Australia | collected 2012
TAAACTATAAGATGAAAATGGTGGAAAGTCGGCTTTTACACAGTGAAATGAGAATCAGCGAAATTGTGGAAGAACTGGGATTTACGGATGAAAGCCATTTGAATAGGCTATTCAAGAGATACAAAGATTGCAACCCTACTGATTTTAGAAAGAAACATAGGGGACAATAAGGACAATTTTTTAGTGCAAGGTGCAAGTATATATCTATATATATAGCTTGCACCTTGCACTAACCTAAAAACATTTATTATCAATGATTTGCGAGTTTCAAAATAAAGTTGTATCTTTGAACCGAAGATAAAGGCAGACACAATACCGACAAGGGAAGCCAAATGTTCTTTGAAAAAAGTGTCTAATTCGTACCCCCTAAAAGATTGTGGTACGCTAAAATATTGATTTTAAGACTTGTGAACTGCCCGGTTCAAGACCCAGGCGGATCACAGTTCGAATGACAATCCGCTATAATAAACGAATTATAGCGGATCCTTTTTTATACACCAATGTATACTCCCAAAGGGAGGGGCAAATGAAATTCGCTATTCTTCGATACTCAAAGACTCGATTTTCAACAAACGTTCTCTAAGACGAGGCATATCTTTCTGTCTGATAGACAAAGTCATCTCACATTCCATCTCAAAATTTCGGGATAAAATGTCCGGTTCTTCTTCTTTCAATACTTTCATCACGTCATTCATCACGACATAAAAACGCACGTGAATAACTTCATCTACCGTTCGCTCCACGATCTCTGCATGATTGATCGCATCGGCAGCAGCTTCTTTATAGGCTTGAATCAAACCGGATACCCCTAACTTAATTCCCCCGAAATACCGGATCACCACGATAAGCACGTTGGACAAGTCATTGGAAATAATCTGTCCGAGGATAGGTTTACCCGCCGTAGAAGAAGGTTCCCCGTCATCATTCGCCCGGAAACGCTCCCGGTTTGCCCCTAGGCAATAAGCATAACAATGGTGTCGGGCATCATAAAACTTCGTCTTAAGCCTGGTAACAATATCTTTAATCTCTTCTTCGGATTTCACGGGATAAATAAAAGAAATAAAGCGACTGCCTTTTTCCTTGTACAGGCCTTCGGCAATCGCGTTTACAGTTCTATATTTATCCTCCTCCATAAAGGAACGTGATAATTAGTTACGGCAATAAAGTTTCTTTTGGAGTTCCTCCACTTGAGCCTTAAAAGCACGATCGGTCTCCATCAGATCGGTAACAGCCTTACAAGCATACAACACGGTTGTGTGGTCCTTCTTACCAATTTGTTTACCGATGTATGCCAACGATGCATTCGTGTAAGTCTTGCTGAAATACATGGCCAGCTGACGAGCCTGAACAACTTCCCGCTTTCTCGTCTTCTCTTGCAACATTTCGGGAGCCATGTTAAAATGATTACAAACAACCTGCTGAATATGTTCCACGGTCAACTCGACTTTCTGATTCTTCACCATTTTACCCAAAATATCCTTCACCACATCAACTGTCAGATCTTTATGGTTAAATGTAGCCTGGGCCAGCAAAGAAATCATTGCTCCTTCCAATTCCCGCACGTTATTACTTACATATTTACAGATATATTCCAATACCTCATCCGAGAAGTCAATACCATCTTTATGCGCCTTAAAACGAGCAATTTCCATACGAGTTTCAAAATCAGGAGCTTTTATCTCGGCAGACAATCCCCAACGGAAACGGGAAAGTAAACGTTCTTCCAAACCACTCAATTCAGCCGGAGAACGATCGGATGTCAAAATCAATTGCTTTCCCGATTGATGCAAGTGATTAAATATATGGAAGAATGTATTCTGCGTGGCAGTCTTACCGGCCAACTCATGAATATCATCCAGAATCAACACGTCAATTAACTGATAGAAATGTAAGAAATCATTTATCTCATTTTTACGTACGGCTTCCGTAAATTGAGTCTGGAAAACATTCGTGGTCACGTACAACACAACCTTGTTGGGATAATTTTGTTTTACCTCCATACCGATAGCTTGAGCCAAATGAGTTTTCCCCAATCCGGACCCCCCATATATTAACAAGGGATTAAAAGCCGTACCTCCCGGATTTTGTGCAATAGCCACGGCAGCAGATTTTGCCAAACGATTACAACTTCCCTCGATATAACTGTCCAACGTGTAAGAAGGATTCAATTGAGGGTCTATCTGCAAACGATTATTATTACGCTCAAAAGGATTTTTAGGGGCAACACTATCCGGTTTACCATTCACGTATACCGTGTTTGGTTCCACCTTTTTCATGTTATTGGAAGGCATCGTTACGGAGAGAGGGTCACGAGGATGGCTCTCTTCTACTACAACCGAATATTCAAGTTTTGCATTCGGACCAATAGCGGTACGAACAGCCTTTCTCAATATATCCACAAAATGCTCTTCCAAACATTCATAAACATATTGACTCGGCACTTGAATTGTCAACACATCATCTTTGAAACTCAATGCACGAATCGGTGCAAACCAAGTTTTAAACGTTCTTGGCAACACCTGCTCCTTGATCAAGTCTAGACATTCCGACCAAACACTTTTACAATCCCTTTTCATTTATCTATTAGTTTATATCCCTATCTCATTTCTAGGAAATGGAACGCTAAATTCGAAAAAAAAATCCTGGAAAAAAAATGATGCTTTCACTTGTTTTTTATCGATTCTTGCTTACGTTTTAGGTATCAATCCTTTAGATGCAAACCATTGACAACCAAAACTTTAATCCAAATCAACACAATTACCTATCGTCTCTTTTTTGCAACAGATTCTTAACATAAACGTAACATTCTAATTAACCTATCATAGGGATAAAGCTTTAGCACCTAAGGAAAAAAAATGAACTACGCTATATTTTTTTGATTCTTAAAACTAGTTTTTTATGTTAACAAAATTCAGCCTCCCAAAAGCATTATTTAGAACAATTCTAATTTTCAAATAAAGTCAATTTTAACAATATAAGCATCATTATAACGCTTTATAACATCGTCTAATTTCCTCTGGGCAGGTTTCAATTTCTTGTAGCTATCAATGATGTAAAGATATTTATCCTTATACTTAATCTCCTTCAATCCAGGATTTTGCACATACAATTCAGAATTAATATCCAATCGTTCTGAAGACTCGAAAATCACCACGCCATATTCTTCAAGAGCATTTTTTCCTGAAGAAAAATCAATCAGAGAAAGATTTATAAAGCGTTTCGGATTATACCTGAACTCAACTAATAAACGATTCAAATTTTCACTCACTTGATTCAAATTATAATAGAGATCATTATCATTTAAAAGAGCACCTATCGTTCCCTCTCCTCTATTTATTTTATTCATTATCGAATCGGTTGTAGCCAAAATATAATCCAAGCTCATCAATGTCTGGTGTAAACTTGCCTGCCGTAAAGAATCGCTTATCGCGGATACATTCCCCAAAATAGTAGAAATCTCTTCGTTATTATTTCTCAAATTACCCGTGATGCTATTTACATCCTGCAAGATAGAACTGATTCTCGCGGACTCCCCTTGTATTAAGGTATCCAAATTTCCCGAGGCTCCCTCCAAATTACGTAACGTTCGATCAATACTTCCGAAACTATTACTCAAATTCTTTTTTGTTTCCTCATTAAACAACCCTTGAACAATTAACATCACTGAATCCAATGATCCCAGCAAACGCTCGGCTTTCTGTTTCAATGGCAACATTTGCTGGCTTACCTGTTCCATAAGTCCACGCTCCACCTGGGACCGCAGGGTGTCTCCACTTACCGCAGTCACGTGAGAATCTCCCGGTACCAGAGCAACGACTTTTGAACCCATTAAATCAGCACTCTGAATCATGGCCAACGTGTTTGATGGCAACTCCAACCCTTTATCCACCGAAAACTTCACGAGTACCCGATCGAACCGTTCTCCCGTAAATTGAATCGAAATTACTTGTCCTACCTGATAGCCCCGGTAAATAACGCCACTAGACACTTTCAATCCTTCTACACTATCATACACACCATAAAATGTACTTTTGGATTCAAACAAGGACGAACCTTTCAAGAAATTTATTCCCCAAATCAAGATAAAAACCGCAGCCAACGCGGTCAGGGCTAATTTCGCTTCTCTTCTTATTTTCATGAGTATTATTTTATTTCTTCATTTATTTCTTCTGTTCTAACTTTCTTGCCTCAGCCACGGTAATTTGTTTTCCCTTATAGACAGCAATAATAAAGCAATCCTTTACCGTTTTCCGAACTTCTTGTTGAAACTCTAACGCTTTCTCGTAACTCGAAGTTCTCTTCACGTAATACCGATAACGGTCTGTTCCCTTCAACTCCTCCACCTTATCTTTCAATTTCAGATACCGAAGATCTTTTATTTGTGTCTTGGAAGAGGCAACTTGTATCGCATAAAACAAATCATTCTTACCAGAAGTCGTAACATTCTTCTCTACTTCTTTCTTTTCTACCGTGGAAGTTTTCTGGTTTTGCTTTTGCACCTGCGGAGTTTGTTTTGGTATCACTTTTTGTTCATCCTGCCCACCGGTCAACACGACACTGTTACGTTCCACGTTATTCTTATAGGTCTGAAAAGCCGTAAATATAGCCCGGGCAATATTCGTTTGTCCCGATTCAGACGTTAAAATCTTTTGATCACTCGGATTCGAAATAAAACCGGTCTCAATCAGAACTGCCGGCATCCCCACGTCCATCAACACGATAAATCCCGCTTGCCTTACTTCCCGATCCGGCATACGAGTTCTCGCGATTAACTCCTTTTGTATAGGTGCGGCAAATTCCATACTATTCTTCAAATGACTATTCTTCAAAAAATTAAACATGATATATGACTCTGCCTTTTTCGGATCAAAACCATCATATTTCACAGAATAATCCTCTTCGTAATGAATAGCCTCGTTCTCTTTCATGGCAACCTGAAAACTGGCCTCCGACTTATGCAACCCCAACACGTATGTTTCCACGCCTCTCACGCTTGATTTGGAAAACTTATTCACGTGAATGGATATAAACAATTGCGCTTTGGCCTTATTTGCAATCCGTCCCCGTTCTCTCAAATCTACGGCGACATCTTTTGTTCTCGTGTATACGACATTCAAATCAGGATAGGCACTCTTCACCATTTTCCCCAATTTCAGGGCAATTGCCAACGTTATATCTTTTTCTCTCAGCTTTCCACTGATAGCTCCCGGATCTTTTCCTCCATGTCCGGCATCAATACAAATACAATTAATTTTACCCAAAGCTTCTTGTGCAATCAAAGAATTTGAACCTTCTAATAAAAAGATTACCAACAAGAAACATATGAACCTGCACTGATTTATCATGTATTTAAAACTTTTTAAAAAGAATCATGAGCATTAACAACCATTATTTCTTACATTTGCAAAGCAAAAATGCAATATGCGTGATGCAATAATTAGTCACAAAAATAATTATAAAATTGCAAGTTAGATTATATACAGGGCTTTTTATTAAGAAATGTATCATTTTAACAATGATCGCCCTGCCCATAATACTCTCATCGAATGGCTTGGCGTCCGAGATTATTTTCGGACAAAATCTCTTTATCACGGCCATTGACACAACGGGACAACCCGGTGATAGCATTCGTATCGTTTATGATTCTGCAGGAATCCCGATAGACACTATTCGTAACGATTCCACACAATCCAAACCTCTATTCGACGACTTGATCGATTATAACGCGGACGATTCTGTCAGATTTTCAATACAAGAGAAAAAAGTATATCTATACGGAAATGGTTTCGTGAAATACCTCACAACAGAGTTAAGAGCCGATTACATCGAACTAGACATGGATAAAAAATTAGCCATGGCAACCGGAGTACCCGATTCTGTCGGGAAATTAAAAGGAACACCCAAATTTAAAGATGGTGGTCAGGAATTTGAAAGTACTGAATTACATTATAATTTTGACACGAAAAAGGGTTACGTAACCGAGATTATCACCCAGGAAGGAGAAGGTTATATTCAAGGAAAAACAACCAAAAAGATGAGTGACTCCGTCTATTGCGTGAAACACGGTATGTACACGACCTGCGACGAACACGACCATCCTCACTTTGGGCTAAACATGAGCAAAGCGAAGATGATCAAGGACAAAAAAATATTCGTCGGTTTCACCAATTTGGAACTGGAAGGAATTCCTTTACCGATCTTTATTCCTTTCGGCTTTTTCCCGATCACGAAAAAAGCCACGTCGGGAATTATCATGCCCACTTACGGAGAGGAACGAATGAGAGGATTTAACTTGAGAGGTGGTGGATACTATATTTATATCAATGACTATATTGATATGAACATCACCGGGGATATTTACACCAACGGTTCTTGGGGTTTACAATACGCAACCCAGTACCGTAAAAGATACAAATTCAACGGTAATCTGAACTTCACGATCAGTAAAAACTATGTCAGTGAAAAGGGGTTGCCTGATTATCAGGAATCATCTGACTGGTCTGTACGCTGGACCCACACGCAAGATGGAAAAGCAAACCCGTACAGTTCATTCTCTGCTTCCGTGGATATGTCATCCGCCAATAACAACTACTATAATGCCAACACGGTAGACGGAATTGCCAACCAAAGAAAGCAATCCAGTATTTCGTGGAGTAAAAAATGGCCCGAAAGTCCGTTCAGCTTGAGTGGTTCGTTCAATCATAGCCAGAATAGCCGGGATTCCTCTATTGCTATAACATTACCGAATTTGAGTCTCCGGATGACACAAATCTATCCTTTCCGTAAAAAAGGGAAAAGCGGTGAAATGAAATGGTATGACAATATTGGTGTATCTTATTCTGCCGAATTAAGAAATAGTATCCAAACCAAAGAAGACAAGTTGTTCAAATCTTCTTTTGAAAGAGACTGGAGTAATGGATTTAAACACAATATCCCGATCAGTTTACAATTTAAGATTGCCAAGGACGTGACTTTCACTCCCTCTTTAAATTACAACGGCTACTTGAACCTCAAAACCATTGAAAAAATATGGATCCCGGACACGAGTGCTAACGGTGGGCAATTTATCACACGGGATGTCCCCGGGTTGAATTACTCGCACGATTATTCAGCCAGCGGATCAATCGGGTATACCCCAACCATATATGGTATGTTCATGTTCAAACCGGGATGTAAAGTCGTTGCCATCCGGCACATGATACGTCCTTCCATATCGGCATCCTATACCCCCGCCATAAAACCCTTGGGTAACTACAAAAAGAGCTACTTCGATGGAGAGAAAGAGGTTGAATATGACATTCACGAAGGTTTAACCTATCGTCCGAACACTACCGGCGGTAAACAATCCGGGAGTATTAGTTTCAGTTTGGATAACAATGTCGAAATGAAAGTCCGAAATGACAAGGATACAACCGGAGACGAAGAATTCAAAAAAGTAAAACTGTTGGAGAGTTTCAGACTTTCAACATCTTATAATCCCTTCGCCGACAGTATGAACTTTTCAAATATCTCCATAAGCGCACGTACCAAAATATTGAATAACAAAGTAGATTTGAATTTCAGCGGTACCATTGACCCTTACGCGATAGATACAAATAATGTAAGATATAATAAATATCACGGAAAACTAGGACGTTTAACCAACGCAACAATCTCTACCAATTTTAGTTTTTCCGCGGATAATGGACAAAATAAAGAGAAAAAGAATGACCTCGTAGGAGGATTTTACGATGATTACATGGATTTCGATGTTCCTTGGAATATAAGTATCAGTTACAATTTTACCTATTCAAGACCCAGTCCTTATAGAAGTCCAACTATTAGTCAGATTGTTAACTTCTCGGGAGACCTCTCGTTAACCCCTAAATGGAAACTCACGTTCCAATCGGGATATGATATTAAAAACAAAGAAGTTACTTCAACCAGTTTTAGTGTCACGAGAGACTTACATTGTTGGGAAATGACATTCAACTGTATGCCGTTCGGACAGCACCAGTCTTACAACTTTGAAATTCACGTCCGATCCTCTTTATTGAGGGATTTGAAATTAACCAAACGGGATTCCTGGTATGATAGAAGACTTTAATCAAATAAATAAACGAAATAAAGCAGACACTTGTCTGCTTTATTTCGTTTATACTAAGTAAGATTTCTACCTTCTTTGTCTCACCGCCTCATACACCAGGATCGCAGCAGCAGCAGAAACATTCAGAGATTCTATTTTCCCATACTGGGGAATTTTAATTTGTTGATCAGCCAACACTAACAACTCTTCATCAATACCGGTATCTTCCGCTCCCATAATAATCATGCATCCCTCTTTCATATCCACTTCGGTATAAAATTTATCCGCTTTCTCCGTGGCTGCAAATAAAGTTAACCCTCTTCGTTTCAATTCTTTTATCGTCTTTTTGAGATTCTTCTCCCGACAAACAGGCAAATGGTATAAAGCCCCGGCAGATGTTTTAATCGCATCAGAAGATATTTTTGCAGAATTCTTATTCGGAATTAAAATGGCACTCACCCCGGCACACTCTGCCGTACGGGCAATTCCACCCAGATTTCGAACATCAGTAATCCGATCCAAAATAAGTATTAATGGTATTTTCCCTTCCGCCACCACAGCATCCACGACCGTATTTATGTCTTGGTAAGGAATTGGAGAAACCTCTGCCAAAACTCCTTGATGATTTTTCCCGGCAAACGGTTTAAACACCTCTTCGGGTACGTACTGGAACTGAATCTGACGTTCACGCACCAGCGAAAATAATTGTTGGAACAACTCCCCCTTTATTCCCTGACGGAACATCACCTTGTCAATTTCCTTCTCATCCTGTATAGCCTCCATCACGGCCCGGATTCCGAAAATACACTCTTGTTTAAACTTTGCCATCTTATTCGTTATTATTAATTTCTAGCTTTCAATTCTTCCAAATGCTCTTCCCATTCTTCCATACAGACTTCCAAGCGTTTTTTCATCTCATCATAAGTTTTTAATAACTCATCATTAATCACGCCTTCTGCCATTTTTCCCTCTGCCTCCCCGATCTTTTGTTCCAAATCAGCAATTTCCACTTCTAACTTCTCGATCTTCACTTCTGACTTTTTGATCTCTTTATTCCATTGTTTCCGTTCCTCAAAAGCAATTTTATTTTCAGAAACAATCTCCTATTCCACAACATCCTCCTGCTGCAATTTTCGAGGGTGCATCTGTTCATATTCCCGGAAACATTCCAGTTTCTTAGCCTCTAGGAAATGCGCAACACCTCCCAGGTATTCCTTTATCCCCTTGTTGGCGAATTCATACACCTTATCTGCCAACCCAAGCAGAAAATCCCTGTCATGAGAAACGACAATCACAGTACCTTCGAACTTCTTCAACGCATCTTTCAATATATCTTTCGTGCGCATATCCAGATGATTCGTCGGCTCATCCAAAATTAACACGTTATAAGGTTCTAATAACAAACGTACCATTGCCAAGCGGGTACGCTCTCCCCCGGAAAGCACCTTCACCTTCTTGTCGACATCCTCTCCGGAAAACAGAAAAGCCCCTAATATATCCCGGATTTTCTTCCGGATTTCACCTACTGCCACTTGGTCTACCGTATCCAGAACACTCAACGAAGGGTCAAGCAAATCAGCTTGATTCTGCGCAAAATACCCGATATTCACGTTATGCCCGATCTTCAGGTTTCCCTCATAGGGGATCTGATCCATGATCATCTTCACCAAAGTTGTTTTACCTTCTCCGTTCCTTCCGACAAAAGCAACTTTCTCTCCTCTCAGCACATCAAGATTCACTTCATGCAGTACCACGTGATCACCATACGCTTTACTCAAATCCCGCCCACTCACGACAATATCCCCCGAACGTACCGCCGGTTGAAATCGCACATTGATTCGTGCAGAATCTTCCTGTTCAATCTCGATTCGTTCTATTTTTTCCAGTTGTTTGATCCGGGATTGTACTTGTACCGCTTTTGTCGCCTTATAACGAAAACGCTCGATAAAATCCTCCGTATCCTTAATCTGCTTTTGCTGGTTCTCGTAAGCACGTTGCTGTTGCTCGATACGTTCCTTACGTAATTCGGTAAAACGTGTATACGATACCTTATAATCATATATCTTTCCCAGTGAGATCTCTACCGTCCGGGTTGTAATATTATCCAAAAATGCACGGTCATGTGAAACAAGAACCACAGCCCCAGGATAACCTTGCAAGAATGACTCCAACCAAGATATAGACTCTATATCCAAATGATTTGTC